>Ga0075437_11950_pt1 | contig 16182 bp, 10 predicted proteins | sample MintriMetagenome_FD_74266 | JGI IMG/M metagenome (GOLD analysis project Ga0075437, IMG submission 74266) | Marine eukaryotic communities from Monterey Bay, USA to study complex ecological interactions - Minidiscus trioculatus and... | ecosystem: Environmental > Aquatic > Marine > Unclassified...
TTTAGGCCAATATTCCTGTTCAATTTATTGCAATGGCCGATCATTCGACATTTTTGTGAGTGAGGGTCCACTGTGTATAAAGTCAAAAATAGGATACCACAGGCGGACTTTTTTGCAATTCATGGGCTTTACAGTAAGTGACACCGAACTATACCCCCCAGGGGTATAGTGTTTTTGACAAGGCTGAGATTTGGGAGGGGGGTATAACTCAATTCCTTAGTAGGCACACTAAGTAAACTGGGGAAGGGGGTATAGATTTCACACTAGGCTTACCTCATGGAGGGGGGGTATAGTAAAATTTGGGGGGTATAGTTCGGTGTAACTTACTGTATACCATACAAACTCTTTCAATCCACCACTCACCACCAATCGAAAGAGTATTCGGATTAGTATGCTCATTTGTTCTTTATTTGTTACATATTTGTATAGAAATTGATTGTACAAACAGCCTAGATAAGTGTTGAACCTGTTTTCTTCTCATACAATGCTTGAGCTCAAATACAAGGCAAAACAAGATCCAAATCCAAGAGCTACTAGATTAAACTCCCTCTAAGTCTTATAGGTGTATTCGAAAGAACTATTTTTTAATGTAGGTATATGTGTGATATCATCAGTGCTAAATATACAAATGTGTGATATATCTCATCACAAAATTGATAACACAAAAGTTGACATAGATTACCACATTGAGATCATATGAGTGCACATATCACGTGCACTAGATACACACGCTGGCATGATATTGTTAGATCTTTGTCTTTACCTTGGACAATCTTTCTAGAACCAATTGCTTCTTTCAAAATTCAGCCTTGGTACTCCCTACTGATCTCTGAACGGCTCTCACTAGTACTAGAAGAAGAACTTCGAGGTGGACTATTAGCCTTTACTCGTGCTACCATTTGAACAGCACGTCGTGCTCTTCTTGCAATAGCACGTTCCTGCATACGTCGCAATTTCTCAACGAGTTCTTCCTCTCGTCCTTTGAACTGTGCCAACATCTCATCGATATTATCAGCCTCCTCTGGTACAACCCGTCGAACTAAGGCCTCTACCTCTGCTCTAACTTTTACTTCTTCTCGTCTATGCTTACTATCATGTATATTAGATGCTGACTGATCAGCGGATGTTGACGTACTGCCGGATGTTGTCGTTGTCGTTGCGGATGATGATGATGAGCTCTCCGAGTTAGAACTTCTAGACCCTTTTCCAAGAAATTTCCTTCTCATCATAAAAATGCCCGAGCTCAATTCCAAAGACTATCTTTACAAGACTACTATAAACGATCGAGTGACTTGATGTGAACCTCTCTCATTGCTTTCTATGCATAGTTGCAATTATTGAGGAAGTAGCAGCTCCTCAGCTCCTCTTCTACATGTCAACGAGAGGTATGCAGAAAAGCTTTCTCAGATTATTTCTTAGCACATAGTAATTCGGGGATGTGATACACATGAATATTTGCTTGTAAATCTAGCCATTGGGGCTCTTCACATGTTACATAAAGTTCTTGATGATAGGGTTTAGTTTGAGCCATCATCATCCGATTGAGCCCTGATGATTCTTGTGAGCGCGTTGTACCCATTCTGATGACTAAAATGTGATGTATTGGCAAGGCATTGGATAAGGATGATGCTCATAATTTGATCTCTGGCTCATTGATAACTAACTTCCCCAATCAAACAACAATATAACCATGAACTTAAAAGTATTATTAGCATCGTTCACTATCATCGTATCATCTGTCGTCGGCGAGGATGTAGCATGCTCTGATTCGGATGAATGCTTTGCTCGTGGTGTATCTTTAGGATTTAATGACGGATTCTACTCTGCAAAAGGCGGAGACGAATACCCTACCAAGGGTTGTTAGTAAGTAATGTCTGTTCTTTTCTTTTGGTTTTGTTGCAATGATATGATGTGTGCATCTTCTTCTTTGTACTTGTGTGCTAATGTTGTTCGGTCTAATGTCTAACCCCCGGTATACATCCAAAGCTCAAAGAAGGGCAATGTATTCTTCTCTCCTGGTCCAATTGAAGATATGGAGACTGATGATCTACCTCCATTAATCGACCGCATCTGGTGCCAAGAGAAGGATCTACGGGGTACTAATAAGACGATAGCCCCTTCTCCGTCAATGACAAGGCCACCCGCTTCTGACTGTTTCGGAACGATAGTTGATATCGCCATGGAGGACGGGAGATTCACAATTCTGCTTGCTGCTCTAATGGCTGCTGATTTGGCTAACACTCTTTCCGGTCCAGGACCATTCACAGTCTTTGGTAAGTTCTTAAGATACTCAATCTCTCTTCTATGATCCGTTCATTCATATGCTCACATCTTTACTTTTCTTGTGTAGCTCCTACCGATGATGCCTTTAACGGTCTCGCCCCTGGCACTGTTGAGGCCCTTCTTGATGATATTCCTCTGTTGACAAGTATCCTCACCTACCACGTTCTTGACACTGAGGTATTTAGTGCAGATCTTGTTAGTGGTGAAGTCGTCACGCTCAATGGCGAGAGTGTTACGGTTGACGTATCAAATGATATCATCATGATTAACGATGCTACTGTCATCATCCCAGACATAGAAGCATGTAATGGAGTAATTCATGTAATTGATACCGTTCTCATCCCTCCACCGTCTGGCGGCGGTGGTGATGGAGATGATGATGGTTATCCACCTTCGGGTGGCGGTATTAGTGGCGGAGACGATGATTATACTTCACCTCCTAAGAAGCCTCATAATGGTGGATGGCATTCATCATCTTCATCCTCGTCATCTGATCATCACCATGGAAAGTGGCACTCCAAGAGTGGCAAGTCAAAGAGCTCAAAGTCATGGCATGGAACTTGGTGGTCCAAATCAAACAAGAGTTCGAAATCTCACGGACATTGGAGCGGAGACGGATGGTGGTCCAAATCAAATAAGAGTTCAAAGAAGTCGTACTCCAAAGCATCGTGGTCTAAAGCTTCTTCTCATCACTCCAAACCAAGTTGGTCTGGTGATGGTTGGTAGTGCGTCAGATCTTTACCTGTTGCCACAAGAGAAATGGATGATACATTCATCCTGTTTAAGTTTCTCTTCTGAATAACCCGCTTGTTTTGTACCTGTACTGCTTCATTGACCCGAAAAGTTTCTGACTTGTAGATAACTAACATATAGTATCCGAATTCAACTTTTACCAATCCGATGATAATCTTATAGACCCTGACAAGTATCAACTTTCTTATTCCATCATGAATAAGATGAGTAACTTGTACCACTTATCATCATTACATTGTCCCAGTTGACGTAATATCGTTGCATCGATATCCATACCAGTACTAAGTGCCTCTTCTAATCTTGGTTTTAATCGATGTTCTAAACTATAATGAAACAAAGTCGGATTGTTAATAACGAGTGATGTTGCCGCTTGTTTATCTCCGTGCAAGGCATTTATATAAAAGTCTAATGTTGGCTTAAGATTCGTCTCGACGTTACAACTTAGGAAGGTACATGACTTTTGTACTAACTTTGATAATCCTACATCTGTCAAGTTTAAATGTTCTTGTACCCAATCCAACTTTGGATCAAGATTATCATCAATACTCAATCCTAATATCTGTGGCATTTGTCGTATCACTTTACTAAGTTGTACATCGTCAAAGTTGAGACGTTGTTGTAACCAATCACACTTTGGTTCAAGATTACTTTCAATATTGAGATGTATAATCTGTGGATTGGATTGTATCATCTTGCTAATGGTCGTGTCGTCTAATGATAGACGTTGTTGCAACCACGAGATTGTAGGTGCAAGATTATCAATGACAGAACAACCGAGTGTATATGACTGTCGACAGATCATTCTACTCAATTGTACGTCTGTTAATGATAAACGTTGTTGTAACCAATTTAACTTTGGTTGTAAGTTTTCCTCGATACTGCAACCGAGTAGATGTGGTGCACTTAGTATCAACTTTCGAAGAGATTTATCATCCAGCAAAAGTCTAGATTGGAGATAGTCGAGTGTCGGAGCTAGATTTGTATCACTCCTCTTGCCGAGTATATTATGCTGTTGCAATATCTTCTTGAGTTGTTTTCTGTTCTGGTGATTAGTTGTATCATCATCGTCATTATCAGGAGGAATAGTATCCAAGCCAAGTCGATGCTGCAACCAATTTGCTCGCTCTTCTAAAATGCCGACATCTAATGTCAATATGTTTGTAGTTTGATTAATCTCTTGTATCTTATCTTCAGTAAAGTCTAATGTATTTATGAGATACTGCTTGTTTTGTTGTACTATGTACTTATCCTTTGTGGCTGCATAGTATAGTGGCTGATGTTTGCAATGATGTGATGGGCGAAGAAGACGATGTTGCAATAAATTGTTGATGCGTTCATTTTGTGAGTTTTGGAAGGCCGTAGCTGACGATAAGATGTGAACCGAAACTAACCAGATATTGAATGCTATGACTATGAATAGCATCATCTCTACTTTAGGAGCAATATAAGCAGTAAATATCGATAAGAGGAACAAACAAAGATAGTAATTAGGGAGAAAAAAGATACCGCAAAAAGATATTTTGGTATCCTTATCTTCTCCTCCCATCCCCGCCGCGCCGCTGAGCCGCCTCATGATAGGCTGTCCTCTCCATTATCTCCTTTGGAACAATATATGATACATTCTTTGTGTTTGGGAAGAAGTCGGTAACTTTGTCGACCAGGATCTACTTTTGGACACCGCATCTAAATGAAGATACGATATCTTTTTCAAACTCCGCGTCTACTACCTCTACTATTGGCTCTATTTTTATATCAAAGAAGTGAAAGCACATCCATTAATAACATCAATATCAATAATAAGAAATCAATATGTACGGTGAAAACAATAGAACCGATGTGTATGATAAAGTGGTTAAGAAAACATCAGATACGATGTTAGAGTATATGTCATCGTATGTATATACGGGGAAGGGTCAAAAGGTGTCAAAGAGTGTGATAAGTGTACAAGTTCATCCCAGTGTTACTGAGATTGAAGGTAATGCGTTTAAGGGGTGTAAAAAGTTGAAGAAGGTAGTGTTCAATGCAGGGTTGCAAAAGATTGAGGAAAATGCATTTTATGGATGTGAGTTATTGGGAAACATTACATTACCATCAACTGTCACAGAGATTGGTCGTAGTGCATTCGAGGAATGTAGTAGCTTAAGGGTGGTAGTATTGAATGAAGGTCTCACAAAGATAGACAGGTGGGCATTCGACAGTTGCAAGTCTTTAGTAAGTATCAATCTACCTTCAACACTCGATGAGGTTGGTCTTAATCCATTTAGAAATTGTAATAATTTGAAAGAGATAGTACTGCATGAGAAGATCAATTATCGAAGAGAATGGACAAGTAGGATACGCGTTTCGTGGCTTGAAAGATTTCAGTTCACTGGTATTTCAATTCGTTTGGAGAACATTATTAAAACCGGGCATTACCCAAGAGTTAACGAGGCTGCTGACCAAATAGAAAATAGTCAGTTATTACATTGGAGAGAAAACAAGTTGTTTATATATCCTGAAACTATCATGGAAGAAAGTTGGTCAAGAATTAAACAACGCCTTGATAGTATTGTGCAGTTAGTAACCTATTATGAAATGAAACAGGCAACCACGACGTTTGAACTTGCTTTGTGGAAGATGAAGATTGAGCAAGCCTGGGAATCCTATGATGTTATCACAAAGGAGCGTAACGAATATTGTATTGAAGTCCCTGGACCAGTGAAGGATTCGATACTTCAGTTTGCATATCCTACTCTATGGGACGCTGGGAATGATAACGACAGTGTGTCTGACGACGAAAGTATTAATGACGATGCTGCTGCTCTTGCTGCACACCATAATATCATATCTACTCTTCTAGCTCCAACGATGCCATTATTGACAAGCACAATCAACCACAATCACGAATATAACATTTGATGAGAGTTAGTGGCGATGGTACTACAGAGAGCAAAGTGTCTTGTTCATAACCATATATGAGAAGTAATACATTATAAATATAAAGAATAGGTGAGCTTCTTCTCTCTACTCAGTCGTGATGTAGACAATACAGCTCAAGGATTCAACTTTTGGAAAGATATGTGGTATCCTTTTTAAATATCGGCCTGTTGAATCCTGAATTGGCATTGTGGAAGGCAAATATTGAGGAATCCGATGACATCGTAAAGGACCGATATGCGTAGTGCCTGGACCAGTGAAGGAGAATATTGTGTGCAGTACTTATCTTTCAAGGGCGATTTTGCATTTGCGTTGACGAAGAAATCAAGGACATTTTATGATTCCTAACATTCATGGGGGGAACTTCGGCGGTAGATTCGATACGTACTTATAAACATTATCAAGTTCAGTGTCAGTCTAGTTTCTAAGGCTTAATTTAATATGCAACCAACTAGATAGTATAGTCATTAGAGGTATTTAGTTTATTCCCGTGCCAAAATGTTGCTTAGTAATATGTTTACTTCCTCCTCGTGTATCTTATGACTTATGAGCTCAATGCTTCAAAAGCAGCAAGTGATTCATCCCAGTGCCGACATACCTCATATACAATCGATAGAGATTGGGCATGATCTCTGACTTGAATTATATCGTCTTCTTCATCACGGTAACTTGAGCACTTCTGAATAGAATGTAACATATTGGGTAGGATTTCCACAGGAACCTTTTCAAAGTGTTTTACATTTGAGCAATCGCGATTTCTGGTAGAGAGAATTGAGTAGATCTTCTTCTGTCTAACACATTTCGAACCAAATGACACGCTCCCTTTCCTGTTCCCGTTCATTTCAATAATATCCAAGCCCTCTATTTCGTCACTACCATCTGGAGGATAGGTTATATTGCATGAATGATTGCAGACAGAGGCAGCATTCAAACTCGTATCGTCAAACTCCGCCTTCCGTAGTGCTGCCCATCCAGTTTTTGTAAAGTTGTTATGTGTCAAACGCAAAAACCGTAAGTCTGCATTGTGCTTTAGTGACCTAGCAATGTTAACTGCATCATTATCATCAAGTTTATTGCCCATTAGGTCAAGAGTCCGCAAACAAGGATTTGTTGCCAAAAAGTTGGAGATGAATGTCCCTTTTACGGTGCTGATATTATTATTCGATAGATAAATCTCCTCCAATTTGTCTCTACCAGCATTCATTATCCTTGTTAGCATGTCATATCCTTCCAAGTTTGTACCTCTACACCTAATAAGGTATAATCTTTTAATGGAAGGATGATTCTTCACTATTTCGTAGAGTCGTTCGATATCACCCATATTGATGGGATTGTCTACAAGAGAGAAGGTTTTCAATATGGGATTGCTCATCAAATATTTCAATGCAAACTCAATACCCTTCTGACCAAAGTTATTACCCTTCAAACCGAAATTACTGAAGTGGGTAGACTCAAGACCATTGGATAGGAGATCAACCACTTCATTCGGTAGCTCTAGATCGACCAAGCAGAGTTTCGTTTTTGATTCTTTTCTTTGTTCAGACGTGTTCTTTAGATGGTAATGGTATTGTATTAATGCATTTGCAAACTCTTTCCAATGAGGAAGAAAGACTTCATTGTATGGAAGATCAGAGTTGACATTTAGCACAAACACTCCATCTCCTTGACAATTTCTCATATCTTCAGTACAATATTGTATCTGTCTTAGGAAATCTTTAGCCACTCGTTTCTCATTCTCATTCAAAGTACTCCAATATTCTGCAGATGGAGAAGGTGCTGAATACTTCCATCCTTGGTTTTGCAATAGTATATCGTGATACTTTAATTTTTCATCTACAGCATCAAATCTCCTCGTCATATTAGCATTCAATGTAACAGTGTTCTTACAAGCTTGTTCCAACATATTACACTTATTTGATATCAGTGTAATCTCCGCCTGCATATTATTAATGATGTTTGTTTGTGTACGATTTTGTTGTATTAATTCTTGCATCATTGATTTAATTGTGGCCAGTTCCGAACCACCACCACTCTCACCGCCACCATTAATAGATACTCGGGCACCACCACCTCCCACCCTACGCTTCTTTGTACTACCATTGTTGCTCATCATATATAAGCTTGTATAATATATTATTGTTTGTTGAAACAAGTTACGTGCACCCTGTTGAAAAAATGTGCACAAGATATGTGTAAACTTTACGCCGGTATAATATACCCTGTTAATGATGAAAATATACCTCTTGTAATAGACGTATTTGTATTTGGCTGTTATTGGTATATACGTGACACTATCGATTGTTGTCCTAAATAATCTTTAGTACAATAGTACGTGCTGTATTCACCAAGTGCCACAGATTGTTACGCGGCAGCTGCAGGCTTCTTGTCATCTATCATCTGATACCTCTATCTAACACCTCATATCATAATAATCTATCGTCCTACATAAGATTCTCTATCTCAATTCCCATTTAAATTTAAAGACTCCCAATTACAATAAAGTGAGACAACAACAACAAAATGCAAATCAAAAATTAGCCGCCCATAGAGCTCTAGCCTTCCAAGGAAGCCTGGATATACAGATATAGCATAGAAGAGGAAAGGTGGTGAGAGGAGTACAATACTTGCGTCCTACCTTTTTGTCGCATCACTTTTAGAACACATCTTGTGCACACTTTTTCATTTAGGAGGACCATCAAAGACCACCAATCAATTTATAACAACAAAAACATACATTAGTATCCTCAATATAGAACAACATTACCATATAAGAATTATCAATCAGTTATGTCGTCGTTTGAGTATATAGGGAAGAGGCAGTCTGTACCTAAGGATGTAATTAGAGTAAAATTTCATCCTGATGTTATTGAAGTTGATATGAATGCATTCTGCGTGATTGCCAAGATTTGAGGGAGGTAGTATTAAATGATGGCTTAAAACAGATACGTGATAATGCATTTTACAATTGCCATTCATTAGAAAGTATCACATTGCCTTCTACACTTACGGAGATTGAAAGTCGTGCATTTTCTAATTGTACCCAATTAAAGAAGGTGGTGTTTAGTGAAGGAATGCAGTTGGAATACTTTGGGCCCGAGCTATTTTCTAAATGCACATCTTTAGAGAGTGTCATAATCTCTTCAACTGAAGAGGTAGGTTTAAATGCATTTAAAGGCTGTGAATCTTTAAGAGAAGTAGTTTTACAAGAAGGAATAAAAATGATTAGACAATTTGCGTTTCATGGCTGTAAATCATTGGAAAGCATCACTCTTCCATCTACTCTCGTCGTGATTGGAAACTATGCATTTGGTTTTTGTACCAGTTTGAGGGAGGTAGTATTGAATGAAGGCCTTAATGTGATTTCGGAAGGTGCATTTCAGAAATGTATATCATTACAAAGTATCACGTTACCATCTACTCTCACTGAAGTCAATGACAATGCATTTTCCCTTTGCAGTGGTTTGAGGGAAATGGTATTGAATGAGGGGCTGAAGAAAATGGGAGGTGCCGCATTTGAGCGTTGTGAATCATTAGAGAGTATTACATTTCCATCGACATTAGTTGAAATTTGTGATTATGCTTTTGGTCATTGCAGCAGCTTGGGAGAGGTATTGCTAAACAATGGTCTTCAGAAGATTGGGCAGTTTGCATTTCAAGGATGCAAATTATCAGAAAACATGATTGTACCTCCTTCGGTTACTGAGATTGGTGAGGGTGCATTTACTAATTGCAGTAGTTTGAGGCAAGTTAGCTTTAGGGAACTACCGGAGACTATTAGCCCTCGTGCTTTCCTTTGTTCCATGACGCTAGAGAGCTTCATCTTTCCCAGCATTACAGAACGTCTCATCAATATCTTTCAGGCCGGTCATGTGGAAATTATCAGAAGGGTGGTTGAAATACCCAACCAAGACAGTCAAAACTTGTTAATTAGAAATTGGGTGGTATTTGGTGGAGGTTTTGTAGAATGGAACGGAACTGACTTATTAGTGTCTGCCATACCAATAAGAAACGGTATGATCTGGGACCCAACTAGAGAACTGCTCACCACAATCAGTCGTCTTATTAGATATTATGAAATAAAAGAAGCCACGATAATATTCGAACTAGCATTGTGGAAAGCAAAGTTGGATCAAGTGGATGAGGCCTACTGTAATCGTGATGCATGTCGTATTGAAGTGCCCGGGCCAGTCAAGAATGCTATCTTACAGTATCTTTAGTTTATACAGTTGCTGGATTTAGTTGGTTTATCTTTTTAAACTATAGAGCTATGTAACCATCCTCAATATCATCATTGTCTTCTTCATCTTCTTCGGAAGCATTAATCTTCTCCTGAGGTACAGTGGTAGCAGTTTTTTCGTCCACGGAGTTGGATAGCTCGGTACTTTTATCTTTGTTTGTTATATCCAGAGAAGGGACGACTATCTCCTTCTCCTCTTTCGCTTTCTGGTTAGGCTTGTGCTTAGCCACTTCTTTCTCGACTTCTTCATTCATCTTCTGCCGTGATGATTCTGATAGCCAGTCAACCAAACTCGTAGCACCTCCAGAGTAGGGTGAGAAGTTGTCATCATCACTATCACCGCCACCTTGTTTCCTTTTGCCAGTTGGAACAACATGAGATCTACTATCCCAACCACGTTGCTTCCTCTTCTTGCCATTTTGGCTACTACTTGTTGATACCACACCCAATGCTCGGTCACTAGCTCTTGTCAATATCCGATCAGCAGCACTTATTATCACTTGTTTCTTCTTATTCTTTTGATTTCTGTCACCACTCATGTCGTCGTCTATTCCCATATCAAACCATCCATTACTATCTCCACCCATCAAAGTAGAAACTAAACAATTCACATCCTCCATTTTACGAAATGCCAACACTCCCTCATCGGATGTACCCAATGTATAATTCTGTCTTGATCCTGAACTTAATAGCAGTGGATACTTGATGCATTTCTTTTTTTGGTGATTGTTATTGTTTAGTAGCATGTGCTTCTTTTGTATACTATTAAATGTTGTTTGAAAGTCGAGTATTGTTCGTATGAAACCTTGACGTCGTTTTGGATCTAGTATTGCCGTGCCATAGCTTTGGTATAAGATTGAATGAGGTGGATATGAATTGAAAATAGGGCATCTTATATGAGATGGCGATATGCAAATGACGGCTTCTACATAAAAGTGTGCATTGATGTGTAATGTACTTACCAAACTTCAAAAGTAATCCCCGCCGACAGGGCCTTGACAAGATAGTCTTTTCGGAGCTTATACGGCAGTCCATGCCCTCCTCTTGATCCAGTTGCATATTCTAATACTATGATATCAATAAAATGTGCATTGTTTGATGTATTGCCTAATGACGATTGAGAAGTTGATGTGGCCATCAATTCACAAATATTTTGCAATGCCGGTTCATTCATCGGCTGTAATGATACGATGTCATACTTTTGCAACAGCTCTGATATTCCGTCACTGCTACCACTATTATTATTATTTGGTAGTAGTATTCTTGATACATCACTAACTTCTTCTACAATTATATTAAGACGACGATATACTTTGATATCAAGTTGTGTATTGATTTGTCCAATTGATCGTATCCTTTTGCAATGTTCACCGCCACTCGGTATCATAGCATCATTATCTGCAATAGTAGCTGATGGTTCGATTATCAAATCCTTCCATGGTAGAGTGTAATCAGCATCATCCTTATCCAACTTTAATCTTCCATAGGCTGTGTGAGTAAAGGCAATTTCAGAGTATCCTAACTTTGATAAACGATTTTGAAATTGATTTGCTTCTTGTGCTTTACGCTTGGATGATAATGATGAAGATGAGAGTGGTATGTTCAAATCATGATGCAGCTTTCTTCTTCTATTGATAGGAGGCATTTGTGTGTATTATTACCAACCACAATAATAGTAGATGGGTTTGCGTTTGAGCGCAAGTCACAGCGCAAGTTTCAAGAATGCAATGATTGAATAAGTTTATATTTTAGCGACACACCGTCTTCTCTTGCAATCATCCATCATCCATCAGATGTTTGTTGATGAGCAATCAACACAGCCGCCGCTTTTCGTTGTTTACTCTTTTCAAACATGCAAAATCAGAATCTAAATTTACCGTCGGGTATATCTGTATATGATGATACCTTTTGTTTGAATGATAATGCAGTTTGCTACAGTAATATACCAGGAGTGCATCGAGCCCTATCTAATTTCAATTTGAATGATTACATACAACCTGATAATGATGAAGGAGAGAAAGATAAAGTATATCTCACAATTGAAGATATTGATAAACTAGTACCAGGAATGTGGCTTAAATGTTTGTATGATGATTATGATGATGATGAAACATTATATGAGGCAATGTTTCTCACTACCGATGCTGGTCTAATGAATCCTTTCACGGAGAGGACACCCGGTAGTTATAATGAATTAATTGGTATTGAATATCATAAAGAGGGATTAGATGAAGGAGATGATGCACAAAAGTGGGTACCAATCTCTTGGTGTATACCAGATAAAGTTCATGTCAATCAGTGTGATATTCATCAAAGTTCTAGTGATAGTACATGTGATTATTTAGCACTTAATGATTCGGTTGAGGCCATATTCAGACGTGCCTTTAAGGATATTACTATGCTAAAGAAACAACAGAGCAAAGAAAGCTGTAGTGAGTCGTCTTCGAATGAGAAAGTTCTATTCACTTACTCGCAACATGGAGGTGATGTTTATAAGGATAAGAATACTGGCTACCTAGTGATGGGAAGTGATGACTTAGCATTACCAGCCGAGATGGATACTTCAACATATAGTACAATATATTCGGCGTTACTGTTTTCAGATCCTGAAATACAACAAGTGGATAACAAGCTTAAGTTATATCAACTATATAAGAATGATCCATTGGCATCGGCGGTATTTCCCAAGAGCTATTCATCTTATGTGGGTGCTCTTCTTGATACGGATGAGACAGGAGAGGATATCTTTTACATCAAGGATGCAGGTGCAACTCGAGGTGAAGATATATACATTAAAACACGGGATGAGTTAGCTAATGATTATCAAGAGCGCAAGGAGGAAGGGGAATATGATCTTGTTAGTGGGGAAGGAGATATCATCGACGAAGGAGATGTCATTATCCAACGAGCTGTAACAGACTTGTATACAGTAGACGGAGATGGACCTATTTCCGGGGCGAGGTTTGATATTCGATACTATTTGATCATTTCAGACGGGAAAGTATACCTCCACTCCAATATGGTATTTAAATGGCCGCTTGGGTTGAAGTATGATCCGACGAATACAAACTTTGATGATCAGGTTGTCAAAGATTATTATTATAAACCTGGCATGATAAAGCCAACGTATCCAGAGACTCCTCTTAAAGATGAATATGGAAATAAGTGGAACAACAGTCAAAGAAAGAGGAGAAGAAGCTCCACTACTGGTGAGTTTAGAAAGGCAGATATGCATGGTTGGAGAGATGCAGTAGCTGATGCACTTGATGATGCATCTGGAGTGTTTAAGAATCTAAAGGAACTTACCAAGGCTGATCCAACCAAGTATGTGTTGGCCGGAGGTGATGCAATGATCAAAGAGGATGGATCAGCTGTTATTGTGGAGTTCAATGTATGGCCTGATTTGGCAGGTCCATACAAGAGGTTGACAAAATGCCTCAGTGGAGAGAAGTGTCATGGAATGTTCTTGCAGATAGGTGAGAGTGCTGATAATTACATTGTCACCGAGCCTACGGTAGCAGCTGAAATCGTATCTTCGGAAGCGTTTGCTGAAGTAATGAGAGATATGATCTCAATGGTGATGAAAGTACAGCCAGCTGATGAAATTGAAGGGTTAAGGGAGATTAGAATAAGAGCGTAGAACGAATAGAGGTAAAATACATAAGTACAGATAAACTTGCAAAGATATATAAGTTCATCTTTTGTCTCGTAATAATGTCTATCCCAACTTTATCTGTCTACATGAAAGATGATCAATTAGCCAATTAGTAGCCTGGCTGTTTCTACTTTCATTTATTTGGAATTCCAATCAAATGAGAATATCACTTGCTTTGAATTGTTAATCCTTGGTTGCCGTCGTAACCATACTTATTCCCACTGTTGACCATCATAATAATCGTTGTTGATACTTGAATCGCTTTCGTCATCATTATCATTATCGTCTTCACTACTATCTTCACTATCAGATGAGGGGCAATCAGTGGGAGGGTGAAGATAAGCCAGAATAGTCTCCTTAACTGGCCCCGGTACTTCAATTCGAAATGCCTCTCGATTATTGGGGTTGATGATATCATCTGCTTGATCCATATTTGCTTGCCATAAAGCCAATTCAAACATGGTTGATGCCTCTCTTGTCTCATAGTATGTAATCAAATGAGCAATTTTATCAAGACTTTGCTTCACTGTATCCCAATTACTCCCCCCTCTCATTACTGCAACTGAGACAAACAGCTCATTGCCACTTCGTTGTATTACACGATGGTGACAGATTTGATCAATCTTACTCTCAAGTTCTGTCCCATTTCCATCTCGACTGATACTTTCCAAACGTGATGAGAGGCAAGGAAAGGTAAACCTTTCTAACCTGTTACAGAAATCGAATGCACCTTCCCCAATTCTAGACACTATTGCATTCATTGCAACCTCCTTTAAACTACCACAACTACGAAAAGTAAAACGTCCAATATCTTTTACTGTTGAAGGGATGATGATACTTTCTAATGATTTGCAGTGTTCGAATGCACCCAGCCCGATTTTCTTGAGACCATAATTCAACACTACTTCTCTCAAGTTGTCACTACTTTGGAATGACCAATTACCAATTTTAGTAAGAGTTGATGGAAGTAAGATACTTTCTATTGGAGTACCCCAAAATGCAAATGCTCCGAGCTTCTCGAGTCCTTCATTTAATACTACTTCCCTCATATTAGAACATCCTTGAAATGCAGCCCTACCAATATCGACAACACTAGAAGGAAGTATAACACTATCCAAGGGAAAACAACCATTAAACGCTTTCTTACCAATTTTCTTTAGGCCTTCATTAAATACCACTTTCTTCAATTCTATACAATTTTCGAATGCAGCAGGTTCAACTGTAACTACATTTGGATGAAACTCAACATGTGTCACATCCTCGGGAGCTTGAAATGGCCATCCTTCCGTATACTCAAACCTAACCTCCTCTTCACAGATTTTACGCTTCTTTCCTTCTGTAATACTGCTCATTGTTACACTATTATTGTCTCGTAACAGTTATTGATGTACGCTTGTAACAATTAACAGATCGGGTATAACGTTGAGACTCTTAGAGAGGTGCACCTTCCATATAAATATAAAATTATGTGTCCATAAACTTACGCCGATATTCTTTGTTTATATAACTACCCCTGTAGGTATGACCTGTTAATAACGTGTATATACTTCTGCTGGATTGTAACTCTCTGAATGATATAGACAATCTACTTATTTATTACATTTAATACCTATTAGTGGCTCTGTGTATTTATTGCAATTTCAATTGAGAGAGTGTGCATATGATGTGTTCTTTTTGTTAGATGATATTTATTCAATACCAAATCACTTTGCTGTCCAACCGCCGAACTGAATAACCTTAAAGCATACTACTATTAGAGTCAATTGAAAGTATATAACGAGGCCGGAAGGAGTGAGAGAGGTACGTAATATGCACTACTACATACAGCGCTATTGTAGAGGAGGTGATGTGAATTAAGTTGTTGTATTTTGGCGACACAACTACTGCAAGAAACGATGACAATCAACTTGATGCCAATAAAAAACTTCCTACCACCTTGTTGGCGGCTGCTTTGATTGTTCTAATATGGTAACTGCTCATTCTCTCCATAGGCGTGCTCATTCAATAGAGTCTCTAGCCATATATACAACAACCGATTGCAGTGTGTTTGTTGCAACTACTCAAAGGATACCCTACTTACACAATATGCTCACAAACATTACATCAACATGCCTCGACAACGATGGGGCAACGCCATTGCAAACATTCAATCAGAATCCAAACTTACCACCAAGCATTACAGTAGGACGAGTCAACAATACTGATATCTTTTGTTTGGGTGACGATACCGATGATGATGTCGAAGGAGCAGGGCAAGTTTGCTACAATAATATACCAGGAGTGCATCGTGCCTTGTCAAACTTCAATTTGAACGACTACAAGAAGCCGGATATTGATA
>Ga0075437_12549_pt1 | contig 16182 bp, 17 predicted proteins | sample MintriMetagenome_FD_74266 | JGI IMG/M metagenome (GOLD analysis project Ga0075437, IMG submission 74266) | Marine eukaryotic communities from Monterey Bay, USA to study complex ecological interactions - Minidiscus trioculatus and... | ecosystem: Environmental > Aquatic > Marine > Unclassified...
TCTTTCATACTATCAATCTCATTCTGCATTAAAGCTGATTTACTCTCCAACTCATCCATATGAGATAGTTTACATTTCATATCTTTCATCTCAGCTAAAATTGCAGACAATGTTGATCTTTCCTTTTCGGCTGCTGACATTGATGTGGTATCTTCTCTTGTTTCTTCTTCTACATCATTGTCTTTTACCTTACGCTTCTTTATGGTATCAGACGAGCTCATGTTGTTGGTATTTGGGCCGCTATTCCGTCGCTAACTCATGTATAAGCAAGAAGGTATCATTCTTTTATCTATTATCTTTTCAACCTCGTAATCACGTGACCACGCGTGAGTGTTAGGGTTAAATTTGGATATCCTTTCAGTTCTTTCTGTCATAGACAGATTTGAACGACGGAAAGACTATCTGACCGTGTCTAGGGCTTATTTGATTGTGCTGGTGTCCCAAGTGTTCTCAAGTTTTGTATCTTTTTGCAATCAACAAGGAGCCATCTGCATTGTAATCAATCAATCAATAGCATCATAAATTGACAGAACAAAGGTTGACAACATCAACAACATGACAACCAGTCTTAAAGATAGTAACCCCTTCAGTGTATTAGCAAGCACGGCTAGTGCTAGCGGTGCTGCCGCCGCCCTGTCCCCCGCCATTGACGATGTAAACACTACTCCATCGACGATCAGCGATGATGCCCCTGAAGACATTGAACACGAAGAAGAAGATACTACACCCGAACAAGCAAAAGATGTCGAAGATCCATTTGCACAAGAACAATCCAAGAAGACAAAAGATGTCGAATCCCAAAAGAAATCATCTGATCTTGTCATGCGTAAATTGACGAGGAGTAATAATAAACAAGTTAAGCCCTTTGTTTGGGCCGTTGCCGTCACGGCAGCCTTGGGTGGTTTGATCTTTGGTTATGATATGGGTGGATCAGGTAAGCGAGTTATTAGAATTAGCTGTTTAGTGTATGTGAATATCTTTCTGGCTGCTCATGTGGTATCCTCTCGATTTATTAATCTAATCTGATACTAAAGGGGGAACATTCGTAATGGACGGATTCAACACACACTTCGGGTGGGATACAGCATCTCAAAGTCAGATTGATAAGGAGACAGGGTTGATTAATGGTAAGTTGGTATCTTTTAATGATAAGATTTGACCAAGTTGCAATTGCAAAATCTTTAACTATCACTCCCCTATTATTAGCTTTATTTGGAGCTGGTGCCGCAGTTGGAGCTTTATTTGCCCCATATCTATTCAATGGACGTGGGCGTAAATCTACCATGTGAGTTTTGCTCACATCATATGTCTATTTTGTACATATCATATATGTTCAACTAGAAATGCTCATATCATGTGTCCATTTTTTGTGCATATCATATGTCAACCATATCTTTATAGGATTTGGGGTGCAATTACCTTTACTATTGGGGCTGCTATCCAAGCTGCTGCTGTGAATATGCCTATGCTGTACATTCCCCGACTTCTTTCTGGATTTGGTATTGGGATGCTATCTATGTGCTCGCCTGTATACATCGAAGAAGTTGCCCCAGAAGATCATCGAGGTAGCATGGGTACGTTGTGGCAACTAGCAATTACAGCTGGTATACTTCTTGCATCTATCCTCAACATCTTTCTTGCGGATTGGGATGAGGGCTGGAGGATTTCTTATGGTGGGAACATTTTCTCTGTTGCTTTGCTTGCCTTACTGACTATCATGCCCGAGTCTCCACACTTCCTTATCTCCAAGGGAAGGGATGAGGATGCTCGTAAAGCATTGGAGAAGGTAAGGTTTGATGATCAGATTGACTGGGAGATTGAAGGTAAGTAGAAGACTTGATGGTGTACATGTTTGAGATTACCTAGGCAGAGTCTCAAGCACACCCCTCCTGCTCATATCATATGTACAGAATTGACAATTGAACATGACGAGAAGAAGGAGTTAGGAGAGGCAACCTGGAGTGAGGTATTCGACAATTCCGACAACAAGATGAGGAGCCGTACTGTTTACGGTATGTTACTCCAGACCTTTCAACAACTATCTGGTATCAATGCAATCATGTTCTATGCACCCATTATCTTTGACGACTTCTTCGGCAACAAGGGCGGTATCTATGGTAGCCTTGCTTTGAACGTCATCAACTTCTTCTCAACCTTCATTACAATGGCTACGATTGAGAAGTTTGGCCGTGTGAAGATTCTTTTCAGTGGAGGCATCCTCATGTGCTTTGCCCTCATTGTGACAGCTTCTTTATCTGGAGTTGATGAAGCTCATGCCGGAGACGTTGCCAACCAGAGTCTTGGCATTGGCATCATTGTGTTTTGTGCACTCTACGTTATCGGATTCGCGTACAGTTGGGGACCCGTAGTATGGGTTGTCTGTGCTGGAAAGTCCGTATTGTTTCATTATGCGAATCCAAGTGTTCAACATGGGTGTTATTGTTGCTTCATATGAACTTAATTTGCCCATATTTGATCGCCTTTACAAACCAATTATACTAACAGAAGTTACTATCTACTCTCTTCGTGTTCATAAACTGCGAAACGCGCATTTTCCAGAGATGTTCCCCATGCGTGAGCGTGGTAAGGCCAACAGTCTCTCAACTTTCTCGAATTGGTGTAAGTCATCTTTTTGTGCACATATGTACTTCATTCTTTGCTAACTCTTTACTACTACTACTTATCATCTCTCAACTTGTATTAGTCTGGACCACAATCGTCGGATATCTATTCCCAATGGCTTCTACTGCTTCGTTAACTGCTTGCTTCATCTTCTTTGCTGTCGTCGTCTTTATTGCTATCTTATTCGTCTACTTCTTCCTCCCCGAGACTGCCGATCGTACCGCTCTAGAGATTGATGAAGAGTATATGAATCACAAGCCCGAGTGTCGCCGCAAGAAGTGGAACTAGAGAGCTGTATGGCTGCTATCTTCGTATTAGATTTGTTGTTTAAGTGGGTTCTGCTTAGTCTGAACTTTGCTACAGAAAAGTGCTACGTTCTTGTTATAATTGGCTAAATTAAAAGCTACTAATGTTATTCTATATTAGTCTATGAACAATTATTTATAATGGATATCCTTATTTGATACATTTGTTAAGTCTAACAGCAAGTAGGGAAGAAAAGTACATAAGATGCGTCGCTTTTTTAGATGGTATCCTATGACATCCTATAAACATCCTCTAGTGTTTATAGAGATGTCAAATTAACATTGCTATTACTTTTACTGCTTCTTTTAGTTATTATTTGTCAAGTCTAACCGGCAAGCAGGACATGTCGAGTTGTTATGTAGCCATTGTTCAACGCACTTCTTGTGGAAACAATGTGAGCAAGGCAGCTTGTACAAACAACTCATATCTACTTCTCCTACCTCGTCAAGTAAAGGCATTTGACATATAATACAATCTACATTCTTCAGACCTTCTTGATGTTGCTGATCTGTATTAATCTCATACTTTGTCAGTTCCTCTTTCGTCAATCTCTTCTCTGCTCGACGATAGGCACTCTCCAAGCATTCATAGCTGACATGGAGCCGGTGCATAGAAGTAAATATGAGGCTCTGATGTTGGGGATTTAGACCACCAGGTTCAAAAGTGGCCAGCATTTGAGATATCGATTTCATCAAGAAATTAACTCTATCCCAATATTGATGATTTCCTTGTAGATCAATCTTCTTCTCTTTCCATTCAGCTATAAACTCATCCCGGTCTTGAATTGTATTAAAGTGAAATGAATCTAAAAGGACAGCTCTAGATCGAAACGTTGCACATGTATGCTCACCCTCGGCTCTATTTGCTTGTGTCAAGAGTTCACTGAAATCCACGTTATGAAGTTTCCAATAGAGCTTTTGCTTATCATTGAGTTGTGATTCAATAGACGAAAGTTCACCAGGCCGATGCTCCAAAAGAGACAAAAACATCCGCAACGTCGCCATATCAGGTCTTTCCAAAGGTGGTGGGATGACAAAGATACCCAAGAACTGCTCCACACAAACTTTATTTGTATCTTCAGTCCTTTTGCGATGTGCTGCAATGGCTTCAGTATCCCTTGACAGGAGGTCTACTTCTAGCGATGAAATGGATGAATTGTTACCTGGTGGTTGATCGGTCAACTTCTTGGTAGCAGCACTTGCAACGGTGTTTTGTTCTTCATCCCTGCCGGCAGGGAAACAACTCGTACAAGGATACAATGTGAAAACATGGGTTACTTCACTTGTATGGAAGATACCATCATTCGCTTGCAGTTTTTGACGAACATTACCCTCCAATCGAAAGTTCTCTTCATTCCAATATCCTTCACAGCTTGTCTCCCCGTCGGAATACTTAACGTTGAGCCTTTTCTTACTATCACTTCCTTCTATTTCTTCAGTACTTAATTGAATCCTCACACTTTGTTCATCACCATATGCTGCATGGGAAGCAGCTATTACATAATTACCGAACGGATCTTCTCCTGTACGGTAGACAACTAACTCGTACGACTTTCTTGATTCCTCACCTTCATTTGATTCATCAGTGTTTGAAGAGGCACTTCCCCTTTCATTTGGTATTGAATTACTATTATCATTTCTTCTCCTACTGGGCTGGGTGGAATTATTAGAATCATCCTCCAACAAATTGTCTTCCTCCGAATCGTCGTTCACAAAGGGGCTGCTATTACTCCCCATTCCAGGCACTACAATCTCTCCCCTAAACTTCATACCCGGTCGAAACAATACCTCTTTCAGCTTCTTTAATGGGATTTTTGGGGCGTTAGCTTCCGTACTATCTAAATCCATACCACTTGCAACATTGATTTTCGTCTCCGAACCTGAAGTTTTCCAGGGATTATCTGAAAGCTGCATTACATTATCTTTTGTATGTTCCTTTTTCTTTGATTCCTCATATTCAACAAGTAAGCTTTCCATCTGATATTCTTTGTCTGAATACACTGGCAATTCTTGTAACCTCATACCATTTTCCTCACATTGCAATAGGTGGTGAGCAAATCTTATATAGTAATCCCTCTTCTTATCACTATCCACGGCTTCCTCTAATTTTGATAACAGTTCTTGACATGATTTATATTGTTTGTATACATGAAGAAACTTTTCAATAGCATCATTCTTTTCTTCTATCTCAGATTGAGTATAATTTTCTTCAGTTGATGCAGCACTGTCATTATCATCTTCATTATTATTATTAGCTGCCGTTACATAACTACTATCTGAATCACTCATCTTTTATTATAAGCACTGTGTGTATATTATTGTATATGCTCTTTATTGATGCAATACTGCAGAAATATCAAGATTTCTAACGCCAGAACCCCACCAATCGAAAGAGTGTTAAAAACTGTTGTATTTACTCTACTATCAGTGTATAAAACCGATTGTATTGCATGTAATTGCTCTTCCTACTCATCTTATCTCAGCCACTAACTCTTTGCATTTTGTATTTTGTGTGTGGTATCCTTGGGTATCCTTGTTTTCCCAGCTCAGCCGGCAGCTCTCCCTCAGCTCTTCAGTCAAGGTGTTCAAGTCTATGTGATGTGAGGCAGGCTATATCGCTCTGAGAGTAGAATACTATGAATTATGGTATTATAAACTTAGTCTACACTTTTCTAATCATCATTTAGTATACCAAATAAGCCACCAATATCCCAATTATTGTGGCAATCGATCTCGTTATCCTTTGTCCCGCGTTTCTTGAGTGTTTAAAGTAGGTATCAAAGTTCCAACCCTCAGCCGAATATCCATGGTTATTATTATCATTCTCTTCTTCTTCTATTGGATCATCACCATGTGTAGTACCATACCATTCGTTTGAGTCTGGCGGTGGTGGCTGAATTGCCTCGTCCACAGTGGTATCCTCACCTGGACTTCTATCATATGTAAAGGTTGCGGCAACATTGCTTTCATACTCTTGTATTGGAGGTTGTGTTGCTTGAGATGATGACAAGGCTGCAGTGGCCGTGGCATTAGCAATTGCTTGTTCAAGGGTAATTGGAGTATCAGCAGCGGCGGATACGGACTGATCATTAACAATTGAATCAGAAGTAGCCGCGGCAGATTGCATGGCCATTTGTTCAGCCTCGGTATCAATCGTCGGGGATGTTGTTGGAAGTACTGGGGATTGAGTTGGATCTACCGTAGCTGGAGACAAAGTAGGCAGTGGTGTTGGTGGACTAGACGGCTGAGGCGTCGGAGGCAATGTACCTCTCATTAGCTGACCTTGAGTGGGAGTATTGAATCCACATGCCACTTTGACATAAATGTCATATGTTCCACAATTATTCAATGAATCATCCGTGGCACATTCTCCATCTGACTCACATACCTCACCTATTCCAACCGAGAGGCAGTTGGGCAGGTTGAGGTCTGTTGGACAGAACTCACTTGGAAGGACGTCAAGGCAAAGATTATCACAAATCTCTTCTTCTGACAATTGCATCGCGGCGGTAGTTGTTTCAATGGATGTGGTAGTAGTGGCACTTGTACTTGTTGTTGTGGCTGCACTAGACTCTGAACTTGATCCTTCACAGCTCGTATCTGTGAAGCATACCTCCAATCCATCACAGTCAGTGCTTTGTCCTGAGGGGCATGGCTTGGCACTTGCACAGTTACCATTCACTTGAGCTATACTATAACCACAATAAGATGATGAACCATCAAATGATGCTACAGGTGGTGATGTGGGTGGACTGGTACTTGGGGATACTACACTCGGAGGACTAGCTCCAGGACATAGTGGGAATTGACAATCATTTTGAGGATCTTGATACAACACCTGACCACCCGGACAGAAGCGGACCTCGGCAGAACAACCGGCATATGCTTGTTCAGTTGGGGGATTCGTTGGTGGATTAGCCTCTGATATGATGGGCGCGGCAGGATCATAGCAGTAGTCCATGCCGGCTATGCCCAATCCCAAACATCCAGGCACCAAGTCCACACTTCCTATACCACGAGAGAAACATTCTAACCCGTCCGCACAATGTGATGTATTGTCACAATCTCCCTGATTAAAGTAGTCGAGTAGAATGGAATTGAGAAGTTAGAGATAGACTAGTCACAGCAACGATAGAAGAAAAGATCAAGCCACAAGCTTCTTACCTCACACATACCACACGGTTCTTGAGCCGTACATTCACGTTTGTAATCTAAGTTTCCAGGTGTATACTGCTGCTTTGTGGTAGTTGTTGTTGACGTTGTGGTTGTTGACGTAGTCGTAGTAGTAGGTTGGAAAGGCGTATAACAATAATCCATACCAGGCTTGTCGCCCTCACCTCCCGAGATGCAGCCTGGCACACTTGTCATTTCACCTTGTCCTCGACTAAAGCATTCCAATCCATCTTGACAGTCGTCGTCTGAATTACAATCACCTTGGCATAGACCGCAGTTGCCAGCACCGTCGGAGGAGCATGCATGGGCTAATTGTTTAGATCCCCAGCCTGATAGGTCGGTGCCACCGCCACTTGGTGTACCACCGCTTGAAGAAGCAGCAACAGGGGACTCTTCTTGTTGGGCAGTAGCCGTGCCTCCACTTCCGCTACTATCCCCTCCACTACTACTTTCTTCACTACCCGGAGCTGGGGCAGGACAAGGGTAAAAGTCACAATTCAACTGCTGTGCCCGTCCAACAAACTGTCCATTCGGACAACGCTTCACTTCGGCATTACAACTAACAACTTCCTCAGCCTCCTCTGGTTGTTGAAACTGTGCCTGTGTCTGTGCTGACTGTTCCTTCATAGTATCACCACTAACCATGAACTGATTCGCCTCACTTTTCAAATCACAATCAACCCAAAAACACCATTGTGAATTAGGACAATCATCATCTTCGGTACATGCGTTAGAACAATCACTTGATGTTACACCCCAACTTGCACCGCAGTAACTACCACTTGTATTAATCAATTCCGATGCACAAACAACATCTGCAAAGCATTCTTCAGTACTTAAACAATCATCATCTGATTGACATTCCTTACCACATGTATCAGATGCATGTTGCCAAGACGTACCACATTTATATCCCTCACGAATTACTTCTTCACCTTCGGTAGTACAGGAACTGCCACTAAAGCAACTCATACTGTCAGGACATTCATCATCCGTCTCTCCTGGACATGCCTTGTGACATTTTGTCATTGCATCATTATAATTTTGTCCACACCATAAAGTACTTATATCACTCTTTTCTTTCACGGGTACACCAATATATTGACATGTATTTGGTGCCTCCCAACATGTACCGCCATAATTACTACAATCATCATTAGTTTCACATTGTGAAGAACATGTTTCTAACATATCATTCCATGTTGATCCACACCATCTACTACCCTCTGGTGCTGGTTCTTTCGCTGGTATACCAGGTGTCTTACAATCATTTGGTCCACCGGGAGTTTTGAAACAATATCCCTCACTCCATGAATTTACTTTACATTCTTCATCTGATGTACAACGTTTAGTACATGTTTCTAACATATTAGTATAACTTGTACCACACCACCAATTATTTGGGTTTGACATGGCCTCTTCATCACGTTCTTTTTGTATTTCTTCATCTAATAATATAGCAATTTCTTCGATTGTATATGATTTGGGTATTAATCCTACATCTTCGGCTGTTAATTGTGGTAAGTTTGTATTTCCCTCGCAGGCACTTACACCACCAAAGCAACTTTGACCTGTTGGACAATCATCATCATTTCCCAAGTAACATCTTGTACTACATGTAGAAGCAGCATGTGACCATGATGTTCCACATACATTATATATTGCTGGATCTATTGTAGCTTGTTGACAATTCAACCATGAATGACAAGTCCTGCCTCCTGGACATTCGGTATCTAATCCTGAAGGACAGGCGTGGTAACATTCCGCGACAGCTGATTCCCACCCATACCCGCAATAATTGGATGTTGGATTTGCTAATGTGTTTGGTGTTGGTTTGGGTAATGTAAATGGTGGTGGCGTCGATGGTGTTGATGGACGGATGGGTAAGGAGGCAATGTAGGCTGGCATGTAATTTGGTGAGCGTGTCTCTGTTGTAGGAGGGGAACATAGTGAAAAGAGAAGCGATATGTGAGTTTCAATAGTTCGAATAGACGAAACAAGATAAACTGATACCGCCGCCTCGACGCATATAAACTCCGAGCATCAATGCGGGCAAAAGACGCGAGTCGAGTACCCGAGCTCGGTTCTCATCCCCTGGCTAAGATAGAGATACACCACCAAACTGGCCAGAACAACTTCCATCAAGCTCAATTCTTCCAAGAATACCCCATCACTATCGACTTTTTTTTTGTTTTCGATCCACTGTTCTATAGGGGCCACTTTGCAACGCACAGCCTACTACATAATAGCACCATGTGCACAAAACCCGAGCTTAGCATAAAAATATCTCTCGACATATATTGCCGTTCTATTCTTCTTTAATAAACTAAATCGTCTCTAAAAAAAAAGTGTACACAAAAATTGCAACTCACCACTAACAGCTCCGCTTGGCACTTGTGCTGACATTGGTTGATATAAACTGGGTGCAGGAATTGGCTCATTATTACTACCACTACTATCGCCATTATTATTAGAAGGCGGTGTACAGGATATATAATGAAAACAATAATTACCCGGGCCACAATTTTCATCTAACGAGCAAGTATCTGTGCAAGTATCATGTGCCGTTTGCCAATTGTTGCCACAGTATGATTGAGTTCCTAGTCTTCTCTTATTATTAATATCATTGTTAGTATTGCCATTAATATTGGTAGTAGTAGAGGATCGACGTAGATTATTGGTAGACGATCGTAGATGGGATTGTAATTGTTTGTGTTGTGGCGAGGTGATAACTTTTGTTACTTCAGAACTCTCGCCAATTGCAATACTGCTTGTACAGATGACTACAGTGGTTAATAATGATGATAATCTTCTCTTCATGGTGTCTATAATGCTTATATTATCTCTCCTATACGGCCGCCTATCTGTTAACTTCTTTGCTATTGCAATGATTGATAGACATTTTATTGCCGTCGTTAGGTAAGATAAAGGGCTGCATTAAAATTGCCAGTGTCCTCCCATGAGATTATTGATTATATATTATTAGCACGAGCGATAAGATAGGGGGGGAGTTGTGAAGAAGAACTAATCACCATCCATATATAACATAGACCAGAGTAGATTGATTGGCGGCGGTGGGTAGAGTAGCAAATGAGCGGCAGCATGGTATCCTCTTCCTTCGACACAACCGATACAAACAACATGAACAACATGAACAACAATGGGATAAAAGTATATCAATTCGATAACGATATAGATGATACAATACTAACTAACTTTACTACTAAATTAGCTAATGACATAAGAAGTGTCGGTAGTAGTAGCAGTGACGGCAGCAGTATGAATAAGAGAGGAATTATTTCTAGAGTTTTTAACAAAGGAGCAAGTAGGCGGGTTAGCTTTAAACCACGACGATTGGTTAGAGAACGATAAAGGGATAATGGTATAGGTGCTCGTGCGGTGGCTTGTTATGAGATTAAAAGGGATGCAGAATTAAAAGATGTATATAGGGAAGCATTAGTATAAGATTATAGTCAGAGGTAAGCGGGGGCGTAAGGTTCGGAGAAATGAAAATGAAAAGGAAGAGCAGTTTTTTATTATGGCTGCTTTTCTACTTCTAGTTTGACAAGGGGGACAAACCGCATTATAAGAAGGCCTTGGTTCACTTGGGAAGGATAGATAATATTCTATCGCAGCGGAGACAGAGATGGAGACTATAGGCATAGAGGTGTAAAGGATACCGATTATTGTTCGGGTGAGCAAAAAGTCATATGAGCTTAAGAATCATTCAGGAGCGGAGTAGAATTGATCGTTAAAAATGTAAAAGTAGATGTAAGAGAAGTATCAAGAATGGGATCTAGTTTATTATGCATTCTTTGGTACACAATAATGAATATCAGTAGAGAGGATCTTTCTCGTCTTCTCGTCTTCTCTCGGCCTCCCTCTCTCTCGGCCTCCCATCTTCCATCAGATACCACCTCACAATCCAACCTCTTTCCAAACCGTATCATACGCTTTATAGTCTGTTAACAATTCCTCGTCTTTATCAATGTCTACCAACGCGTAAAACTTTTTAGATGAACTATTTTCAGGCATGATATTGACCTTGTCTCCTCGACTTTTCATTGCACTGTTCAACAGTATAGCTATATTAGCTGATGAGTTGATCTTGTACTTTCCGCCCCATTTACTTTTTTGAGTCCAACTCCATTCTCGAATGAGCAAGTAGATGTTTGGTTTAAAAGTTGATTCCGTTAACAAGAGGGAGAAGTGTGCTAAATAAGACATATCATATGCACAAAACTTAAGAGGGAAGACAAAATCTTCATATTGTGTATCTTACCTATCATATCACATGCCTCCTTTCGAGATAATGCAAATAAGAACTTTCTAAAAGCCATACCAGTAGGGAAGACGATATCACTACGGGTACCGTCATGAACAAGCTCTCCCTTTCGAATTCTTCTCGATGCAAATAGCCCTCTTCCTCGAATTCCATGATCGCCATAGTAAGGCTGAGGATTACCTAACCCATCAAAGTTGTACCCTTCCGTTCCAGGTACTGGATCATTCAGAAATGGAGGATAGTACTTCCCATTAGGTTTGGGATTCACTACTTTCATATATGCGTCTCTGAAATGTTGATAAATTGCATTAGTTGGTAGAGGTTTCGTTTTCTCATGAGAGTAACCATGACAATCGTAATATCTACGTAGATCGTAGTATCTATATGTCTCCCAATCAGTTGGTAATCCTTCTACGTCCCATTTAGGTACAGTTATGTGATTTCCATCTTGATCTAATCTATGTGGTGTTGGCGGTAATCCTCGGAATTCGAGATTATTTTGTTCCTGAAAGATATTATCACTACCATGACCATAACTACCCTGTTGTCCCTCAATCATCTTATGAAATAGTATCGTGACATATAATGCGTTGAGTAGACTGAAGAGGATGAACATCCCCATACTCAGGCGGATAGGAAAGTTCGGCATTGTCTTTGGATATTTCAATTTCATCATTATGCATATTGACACTGCCGCTCTCTCTATGTCTATATCTTCCTGCTGCACTACAATCCCAGCCAAGTTGCAAACCTTTGTACTAGATGATCATGTACATATTGCAATGCAGGCGCCATTGATCATCAAATACTATGGTGTTCGGCGTCTCGGATAGAATGACAATATTTGAGATTTTGTATGAGGTATCCTACATGAGATACCTGATTAGTTGTCTTTCCGCTATATCTGATCTGGATATCCAATCTAATGCCCTGAAAGTATAAGATGTACCTCTCAGACACCTTTTCTATAGCTGGTTGATACAGGAGTATACCACTAACGCATATTAGTACCATAAAGTTAAAGGATACCCTAGCTATCAGAAATGTTAAGTTTTCTGGCATATGAGTGAATAGTGAAGTGCGACCCACTGGACAAGGTAAATATAAGCTACATAGATATGATTTGTATCGGTTCTTAATTGTTATCCTCTCAGTATTGAGGGAGTCTATTAATGAAAGGTGAGACTTCCATAAGCAGCGCAGGAAGGTATCCTCACATTGGTTTTGCAAATTGAAATTCGAGCTTTGGCTTCTCCGGTTTGTTGTCTCCTTCTTCTATATTCTGATTATCCTTTGGACGAGGTGGACGTTTAATATAATCATCTCCCAGACCAACTGCTTTCCAATTTGTACTATAAATTTCGTAATCTGCCAATAGCTCCTCTCCTTTGGGAATCAAAAGTTAAGGTTAGTATTTGCTAGTAAAATTGCTTCAAAAAGTGCCACAAATCAAAGAGGGTATACTTACCTTTCTTAATATCTCTCAGTGCATAGAACTTTTGTGATTCTCTTGTATCAGGATTGATATTGGTCGACCTTCTACTACCATTCAGTAGAATTGATATATTGAAAGCCGAGAAGAGTTTGTGATCTCCACCCGCTTCTGTTCTTTGTACCCACATCCAATCGATCATATCACATGCCCTTTCTCGAGGTAAATTGAATACATATTCTCTTAATGCCATGCCACTCGGCCATAGTGTGTCACTTTTGGTGCCCTGATAAAGAGAGACAGGACCATGTGAGTTGTGAATAGTGCATATCATATGTGCATACATTGCAATTGACAATACAATCTAAAACTTACATCTTGAACTAATTCACCACGTTTTATATCTCTTGAAGCAAACAAACCTCGTCCTCTAGTACCATGTCCGGCATAATATGGAGGAGGCTGGCCATTATCAAAATTATATCCATCCACGGGCGACACCGAATCATCAAACTCGGCATCCTCATCTACAATTTCTTTATACTTCCTTTTAAAGTAATTCCAATATTCAATTGTTGGTAATGGCTTATTTGGATCCATGCCATATTCATGACATTTGAAGTAAGCTCGTAGTTTATACCGTCCATACTTCTCCCATCCCTTTGGTCTTTTATTTGGATTATAAGGTGGTACTGGAGATCTGAAACGAGGACGCCGCTGCTTCTTTGTTCCATCGGTATGAGGAGATCCTAAAACACCTTTCTTATCTCCCAGATGAACAGAAGGCGGGGGTGGAGCGTCTCGAAGTTCAAAACCCCAATCAATCTCCAACTCATCATCGACGTTTACATTATATTTTTCATCCTCTTGACTCCAGAGTGATAGCGGCGGTGGGCCATAGCCATCATCTTTATCCACAGTAGAATGCATTTTATGAAATAGGAGTATTACATAGATGTTTGTAAATAAACTAAATGTAACAAAGAATCCTTGAAAACAATCCAAAAAGGAGAAGGAGGCTTCCTTTTTCTTTGCTAATACCATTTTTGCAATATCGTGATATTGTATCGTATAATACTAATAAATTACGCCGCTGTTGAGCATATATCTAAACCAATCGCCGCAGACGTTATTAGAGTGTCGGCAACTATGTTAAAGGACTCTCTATGATAACAACCTCCCTACTACTACTCTCGAGTTTGCCGTTTAGTGGTTGCGTTGATTGAGCGAGAGAGATTGAGAGTAGCAATTTTCAAATGTAGGTATCCTTTTTAGAGTAGGTATCTTGAGTATCAAATCCTAAAGTCGAGTGCTGATGACACTTGAGCCACTATGCGTAATTCCTCGTACTCTCTTCCATGGAATATACGATAGAAAACCTTGTCATCTCTTATGGATATGTATTGGTGAGATCTCTTAGCTTTTGTAAACATGAGATGTGTGAAGACTCGTTCAAACTCAAAAGTATCTTGAAATGGGATACTTTTGTTTAACTCCAAACAGTTATTTGCTACTAGGATATACCATGAAGATACAAGTGATGAAACACCATGCTTATGTTATGATTATTAAGTGAATAATACACTAGCTCCATACTAATCTGTTGATGCGGTGATCTGTCAACTCAAGCTTCTTCTTTTTGCTCTCTTCGACGTTCTTCTTCCTCCTCCAAATACTCATCATCCAATCCAACTCTATCCCATCGTGTATGGTATATATCATAGTCAAATAGCAACTCCTCATCTTTCTTAATATCTCTCAAAGAATAGAACATTGACGACGTAATACTTGCCGGGCTAATATTAATAGAATCGTCACTACCGCCATTCAATAGAACTGATATGTTAATTGCTGTAAAGATATGATACCGTCCATTCGGTTTATCTTTTTGAGTCCATGACCAGTCTGGAGAAGTAATTGTATTTTCCATAACCAAGGAAGTGAGGAAGGTTTAGGGGTAATAGAACACATCATATGCACAAAACTGATCAACTTACCAATCATATCACACGCCTCTTTTCGAGGTAGTGCAAATATGTAATCTCTCCAGGCCATACCGCTAGGGAATGATATATCCGACTTTGTCCCGTCATGTATCAACTCTCCCTTTCTAATGTCCCTCGAGGAGAATAAGCCTCTTCCTCTAATTCCATGACCAGGATAGAATGGCGGGGCACCCTTACGACCCAAAGTATATCCTAGCGTTGGTGATATCGGATCATTAAATACTGCATTCTTATTAACTATTGCAATATACATCTTTCTAAAATGCTGCCATACTTCTTCTGTGGGAAGCGGTTTGTTTAATTTGTGTGCATATTGTTTACATTGAAAGTATTTTCGTATATCAAAGTAGCTCATCTTTTGCCAATTGTCTGGTCTTGGCCATGGTATCCGACCTTCTTCTTTAGATTTAGTATTCTTTTGATTGTTATTGATATCCTTTTGACGACGACGACGGCCTTTGCCTTGCTGTTGTGGCTGTGGTGTGTTTTTGATAGTATCAAGACGACGATTTTTATATCGTTCTCTTGAAGCATGTAATACATCGGTAGTACCATTATCAAGATCTACCTTTTGTGGTGTACTAATTTCTATTAACGAATTTACATTATTAGCATACCCGTCTCCCTTCCGATGGAAGAGGAACATAACATACATGTTGAAAGAGATGCAAACCATACTCCCATTCCATATCGGATCGAAGATTGATTCTTCTTTGAACTGTCGTTTATCCTCATATTTGCAAAATAGATTATATTGACCACAATCCCAGTCCTGTGTATCCATAAGGTAACAATTGTTATTATATCAACGAGGTCTTCCCTCTGCCGTCGTCGACAATAATAAAAGATGCCGCCAAAAAAAAGATACCGAGATCAGGGTATCCTTGAATAAAATTGAAACCGATTTAGAAACACCGCAAAAAATAATCTGGTCATACGATGGCCGGACCCAATTTTTGCCAAAGTCCGGCCATCGTATGACCATACGAATCAACCTAAATTAATGAAAATGATATCACCACTCTATGGCCATTTCATCTCTACAACTAAGCTATGGCCATCAAACACATTCTGAACGCCAAAGTTACCCTATGGCCACCCTTATGGCCAGACTGATATACGAAAACATGAAAATGCAGCCGTTTTTTATGATTTCGCTTAAATATTCTAACACTGCAACACACATCACATATCGACACAACTTAAAAATCACTAAGTAGTATAGAATATACATATACACAAGATAGGCACGGGTGCTGTTACATTATTGGAATGCTCAATTAATCACTGTCGTTTAACATACCGTCATCGTTAGCGCTGAGGCAATGGATATAGACGAGCCTACCATTACTATCGTCG
>Ga0075437_12400_pt1 | contig 16159 bp, 9 predicted proteins | sample MintriMetagenome_FD_74266 | JGI IMG/M metagenome (GOLD analysis project Ga0075437, IMG submission 74266) | Marine eukaryotic communities from Monterey Bay, USA to study complex ecological interactions - Minidiscus trioculatus and... | ecosystem: Environmental > Aquatic > Marine > Unclassified...
TCTCAAGTAATAACACAAGTATACAACTATTGGATACACAAACGTGATATCATCCTCAAGAAACCATTACTACGTCGATATCAAACACCAACCTCAGCCTCCGATCCAGATCCAAAAAAGGTCTTCCGACAACGTGACAAAGAATCGAAACGACGATTACGCAAAAAGAAACAAAATGATATAGAAGCATATACTAAAATGAAAATGTTAAAACATGACTTTGAACAAGTGAGAGTATTGTGTGATTTGATTATTCAACGTGAGCAAGTGAATGGATTGAATGTTGAGTTGACGAATGAATACTTTGATGAGCGTATGTATGATTTGTTGGATACGTCTGGTGGTGAACCACGACGGAAAAGTCAGCGAATTGGTAGTCGACAACAGCAGAGAGGTAATCAACAACAACGAGTGCTCACCAAGGACATGATTGAGAGTGTATTAAACAATATACCCAAGTACTTTGACGATAGTCCAATTGTACGTGTCAAGGGTAATAAGAAACGAAAACGATCATCACATGTTGGTTGGAATCCCGGACTTGATAGTCGTGACCCATCTCCTTTACCGCCCCAAATGATGATGAATCAGGGAATGATGATGCCAAGTTCACTACCTCAGGGGATGAAGCCACCTCCGACAGCAGTATTGACATCAGTTATACCCACTCCTAAAGAAGTTGTGGTTGCCGGACATGATAGTGGTATACCGGCACCTAATTTTCTTCAACCATTGGCATCACGTGAGACACATCATATATCATCGACACAAGATGAGACTGTGCCATCAATGCCATCCTATGTCAATGGTAGGAGTACAGTACACCCTACGAAATTCCGTCATCGACCAAGACTTGGACGTGGTGGACGTATCATTATTGATCGTGTACCCTTTCAATCATCAAGTATTATTACAAATTGTGATCCACCCACGGTCATTACATATGGCACACCCATGAATCGATCGGGATATAATGCCACAACACTGGGTGCCGATGGACCGAATTACAGTATCAATTCATCACCTAATAAACTATGCAATCCGAATAACTCGGAGAGGAGGGGTACCAATGCCAAGACAGGATTGAAGGTACCACCGGCTCAGCAATTGAGTGACTTGTTGCCCAAACCAGTCGATAATACGAATAATGTACTATCACGAAAGATTGAAGAGATTTGTGCCATGGGATTATTAGAAGAGTATCAAAACAATCAGAAGAACAAGGCTGCTTCTTCATCTGCGGTATCTTCTTCTGTATCTTCGACCAAGAATGGCAACGCCACATCGGCTGCTGCTACTGCTACGGCGTACGGAGGAGAAGATGTTCACGAGGTATTAGTTCCAATTGAAGATTGGATGGAGGCCCCTGAGTCATTGAAGATTTATGGCTCGGAAAAGTTTGTTATTGGACCTCTGTAAGAAGCATGGGTCTTATTCTTTGTCAACGAGAACTCTAATTCTAAAGGTAAAGTAATGTCCCTAGAGAGACTTGCAGCCACACATTCGCAATCCCAGATAGAATATGAGAGCACTAAAACTGCACAGCTCTGCCTAATCACAGTAAACTCTACCAGAGCTCTAACAAACAAAACTAATCATGATCTTACTCTTATCAACAATCAAATATACAAAACAATATACAAAACAAATATAGACAAAGAATGGATACGATAATCAGTAGAAAGATAGGTGGTAAGTTACTATTATATTATCACGAAGAAGTATACTCTATAGATGAGCATTCTGACATTTGCTTTGCTATATCTAGCCCAACGTCACACAAAGGTACCAAAAAGCAGACTTCTTGCGAGAAAGATTCGAGGTCCCAGAGTTGCAATACATCCTCACTCGTCTGCCTGTTCAGATACAAACAAAGAGCATCATCAACAACAAAAAAATGATGGAGTTAGTATTCCACCGACAGCATGTTGGGATCAGAATGCTGAGACTTCAAATGTGAGAAGGCCTTCCCCACAACATCTGTCAATCTTGACCGAGGATACCTTTGTTCCAGCAAGAGTTATAGATATATCAGAGTTGGAAGAAGTAACATCCTGCCCCATAGCTGTTGCCACGACGGTAGACACTCTTGATACTCTCGAGGAGGAGAATGATGAAGAGAATGGCGGTGAACGTGACAGTGGTAATACTATAAACACACATTCGAACAACAAGATGACACCCTTTCAAGTAATGGTGTACACCTCATATACTATCGCTGCTCTGGCATTCATCTGCTTCATTATTGCAGTAGCAGTTGTCTTTTCAAATAGAGGCGAATCGGGAGATACCACTGCTTCAACAGAAGTTTCAACAGAAGATATACCAACAATACCAACAGAAGTAACACCAAAGGAAGAAACAACTCCAATCGTAATAGAAGAGGATCCCAGCTCTACAATTGACGATGAGGGTCTTACTTCAATAACAGAAGAAGAAGAGGGTGACATTACTCAAACGTTAGAACCGACTCTTCTCGTCATACAAACCGAGTACACTGTCATTCCAAATGGGTGTGCAGGAATCGATGCTAGTACATTCATGGGAGAGGAAGGTCGTAGTATGATGGAGGAAGTAGTGGACGTGACTACATCCATAGCCAACAGTATATTGAACGAACAATTGGAAGAGGATGTAAGACAAAGGCAACTCGCCCACTACAGCAGGCATCATCCAGCTAGCATCAACCAGGTTTTTGACCAAGAGCAAGGTCTCTTCGTCACTTCCTTGATCCCAATTAAGTTAGAATCCGAAGATAATCCTGCCTTGATTAGTGACTTGGTTCGAGAGGAAATGAAGGATGGTTTTGAGATTTCATGTGATATCAATGTACAGGCGAGAAGACCTCACAGGGGAGACCCCAAAAGTAGATCAAAACCGCCACCTCTCCAAGTACAAGTCGGCTATACTCTAAGCAACGATTGTGGACTCAATGCCGAAGATATATTGAATAGAACAGAAACTAACATGAAGCAGGACTTGATCAAGGCAGCTGAGGCAGTAGTCAACGCCACATTAGACGAGACCTTTCCTCAAGATGATATACAACTCGCAGAACAAGATCCTGTGACTATAGATCAAGTCTTGAATGTTGAAACCGGCTGTGAAGAGGGAATGAACTGTCTCTACATTTCTTCTACTATATCCGTAGAAAACTACGGCGATGAACCTGCAGTGGTCATCGATACAATTCAGAGAGGAATGGAAGAAAGCTTTGAGGAGTTTACCTTCTTCGATGAGCTCTCAGATGATACTCTAGAGTGTTTATTGGAAGATGATGAGATGGAACAGATACTCGAAGACGACTCGGAGGAGGATATGACTTGCACAGCTGATGATCCGACGTGTCCTCAAGGTCTACATTGCCGCTTACATGAAGGTGAAGGGTGTATCGAGTCAGCTATTGGTGTCTGTGTCGAGCCGCCAAGTCCACGATGTCCAAGAATATATAGACTAGTATGTGGCTGTGATGGTAATGAGTATTCCAATAGCTGTTTGGCTTACCACGGCCAAGCAGCAAACGGTGCTCTATTCTCAGGCTATACAATGGGTGGATGTTAACCAAAGAGGTAAATAGTATTGTGCTAGCGCTGAAATCCTGTTTGATTGATAGTGTGTTGCTAATATTGTATGATTATATAAACTAAGTTTAATAATATCATGATTTCGAGTTAACTTCTTCCTACTTTTATAGAGACAGCTATATATACAAACTCCTAAACGTCGTCAACTATCGTTCATTGCTCCTCATACACTCGACATGCAATCATCATAATCATAACTAAATAATAAGCTACAACATTCATCTAAGCTACCAAATGATTCTTCCCAACTTTCAAAGTTTTCAGCAGTCTTTGATGTACAAGATGATGAAGTACCATATGTGGCATAATATCTAATACCCTTAGATGGAAAACGAGTCGGTGCTGCAGCTGGTGATGGTTGTTGTGCGGCGTGTATCATGGCTATTAGTTCTTCTGGTAGGTTATGCAGTTCATTGTTATTGTATTCATCATCGAATGTTGTATTACTTTGATGTGATATCGTCGATGAGTGAATGTCATCATTAGTTGATGAAAGTGGAGGTAAGTGAATAGGATGCTTGTTGATGATCGACGATGTGATATCAAACGATGATGATGAACTGGGGGAGCATGTCTCACACATCGATGTAGCCGATGCAGATGATGATGATGTTAGTAGAGCAAGTGCCAATGTTAGACAGATTGATTTTGATGATGCGATTGATGGACTCATTGTGTTTATGTATAAGTAGATCTAGTGTAAGCGTCGTAGATGGTTGATAGTTTGAGATGATTTGATTTGCAATGCAATGGCTAGATGATATGAGCGTTGATATGCTTGGAAAATTTATGAGCAATTCACTAACCGCTAAATCGGCGGGTGTAGGTTGTCGTCTCTTCTTTCTTCTATTTGCCATAGGCAGCCCATCTTTGAAGGCTGTGCTATTTGATCAATCGTTTTTGTAACAACTATTGAGTACCGCCAAAAGCACCAAAGAAAGAATTTAAACCGCCCCTGCTCAACAAATGTCTCAATTCAATATTGGATATTTGTTTATTTGGATACTCAGTTTGTACAGTATAAACTACTCTAGAAAATTTGTTTTGAAGATTGTATAATCGCGATCAGTTCTCCCTAGAAAACATCAACTAACTCACGGTTACAATCCAATGATAAATAGACAACAAACGAGCCGCTCCAGCGTATCACTAATAGCCGAGCTGATCTATAGATCAGCTTCGGCAATGACCTAATGTCTAATCTCCTTGTATGGCAGTGGATTTGTGGAAATGTGAGTCGAATAAGTGAAGATTAAAGTTATGTGTAAAGCAGCCTACATCAGTCTCTCGCACACTTGCTCACGAGGATAGTAGCTATTCACTTATCATTTACGAATAGGAGGCCGCATCTATCCGTTAACATCATAATATAATTTGCAATAACATATCAATATCATCGATCGATCTCGAGCTCATAAAAACAAACTTCCGCATCACACATTAAGCCGACCGACAGATACAAATATAAAGACTCATTGCAATACATACGTATCGCCACACTCCTATCATCGTACCTACTATCATCATCATGTCGTCTCAACTACCCATGTCACCACCATCGTCAGCACTTGACACCACAGCACTCTACAAAACGTCAATAGACGATATCACATCACGTCTAATTGCAATGCAACAACAAGAAGAAACATCATCATATGCTCCCATCGACTACTTATCGTCACTATCTTCAAGTACCACCACAATATCCGATGCTACAAAAGTTGATCACATCTCATCACGATCTAAAATGGCACAATGGTCATATCAACTAACAGATATGACATCATTATCACGATTGGCTGTATCACGTTCGATGAATTATCTAGATCGATATCTAGTTGCGGCAGCAACTACTACCCAACAACAACAATCTAACGCTAATAACAACAATACACATCCAAACCCAATCAAGGATAAACGATACTATCAACTACTATCAATGACATGTCTATACATCTCCATTAAACTATACGAACCACTAAGTATGGATGCATCATTACTATCCGAAATAAGTGCAGGATGTTATACCACAAAAGAGATATTAGACATGGAATCACACATATTGAATACATTATCATGGAAGGTTAATGGTGTAACGTCACAAGAGTATGTCTCATTAATGTTAGGTTTGTTAGACCCAACGAAATTTGATTATGATATGGATATTGTGGGTAGTTTATTAGATGTATCCAAGTATCAATGTGAATTATCAACATTAGATTATGATCTATCGACACAATATGATTGTAGTACAATAGCCTTGGCATCAATATTGAATAGTATGGAAGTATTAGAAGAGAATGTACTAAGTAGTACAGTATGTGATGACTTCTTGAGTAATGTTTGTGATATATTAGAGTTGAAAAGAGAAGATATGAAGACTGTTATGAATGTTCAAGTTAAGTTACGACGATTGTTTTGTCAAAACAACTCGTCCTCGTCATCGGTGTCTCCTCGTCGTCAAGAAGAATATTCCTCAAGTGCTGCTAGTACTCCTCGTGCCTCAAGAGTAGACCAAGTCGATACCTCAAGAGATACTTCAAGAAGAAGCAATGGTAATGATAACATTGCAGTTGCTCTGGATATGACTACCGCCACCACGAGGTCAGCTACTGATAACAGTGGCAGTAGTAGTAAGTGGAAAGGATCGACTTCGTCTTCTTCCAAGAAGAAAGCTTCGAGTACTACTTTCAAGAAGCATTCCTCGCCTGTGAGTGTAGTATTGAGTCATATGTATTCTCGAGCGGCCTAGTAGGAGAAGACAAGATGAGTATACATTCCATACTTATACAAGTAACATGCCTATAAGATAGTATATCCAGAACTAGAACCTACTTTACTTTTGCGTCTATACCCTTGTATAGTAGCCGTGATACATTCATCTGTTTTGTTTCCGAAACAACACATGAAACAACACATATATCGTATCCTATACATTGCACATACAATACAAGCTAACAAAACAAAACGACAACTCACATCATTTGCCCATAGTAACCATACACATCATTTGCCCATAGCTCTATCAGTGCCGCAAGCGGCATAAGCTCACCGCAGATGCCCCCGGAGGGTATATACTCGAGTCATCTATACCATGCACACAATACAAGCTAAACCCTAAGACAACCTATAATACACAAACATATTAACACAGCTCTATGGTGACTACTTGGTGCCACCAGTGGCATAAGCTCACCGCAGGTGCCCCCGGAGGGTATATCCAGAAGATTTGAGAGTTGAGATGATCAAAATGAAGCAAAAATGGTTGAGATGAGCAAAAGTAGGGCTAAAAGAAGCAAAAAATAGGCAAAAAGGAAGCAGTTACGGCGTCATCATGTTCGAGAGTAAGGAGAGAGTAGGACAAAGTGATATTTACTTAGTATCGCCAAAAAGGCGTGAATGGAAATTATGAGGTGAACCATTTTTTCTCAGTACCATAGTAACAACATTGCCTAACTTCTTTTAGGCGGCGGCTGCCGTATACACAGACATGGACAATTCAACTATCCCATCACACGAAGGTGGGGCCCATCTTAGTTGCAATGCCGCAGGTCAGGCAGTAGGAGGAGAGAGTAGGAAATTATCACCACAGCAACAACAAAACGAATCTAATAAAAAGCAACGATTTGCAAATCACGATGATCAAGTTACTCCTAATTCACCAAATGCACCGGCGGCGGATGATCCCTGGTTATATACTGATCCGGTCGCATACAGAAATGATATATTATCTAATACATCATCTCTATCAGATGAGGAGGTACCTAATGAGGAACCTCCACCCAATGAGGAGGAAATTATTGAAGAGCCAAAGTCAATTGGCAACACTACCAAAATATCATTGCAACTCAACAATTATGATAATACATTTACAACACACTGCACTACATATCTTAGCCCAGATTATTGCTGGTTAAGTGGAATTACAGCGGAATGTACATTAATTAGTGGTGATACAAATCAGCAGTGTCCATTTGGTGATATTCATTGCAATCATAATCACTCAACAGGTGAACTACGTAGAATGGAAATCCCAATACTTGAACTAGCACCCGGTGCCGTATCATTTGCTATGGATATTGTAGGTAGAACAGGACTCATTCGATTTTATGATAATGCATATGATTGCAATGGCGGTCAGAGTGATTGGGGGATTGGCAGAGTGGCTATTAATATCAATGATGAAAATCCACAATGGAGGGAGTTTGCAGAACACCGTTTACAATTGAATGATAAGTTTGATATCATCTTTCCACCCATATACAAAAGAATTGATAATGTTGATGATGGTCAAGTTGGTCTACAATATGCATTATTATTAGCTGCCGGTGAGATTATTCGTATCCCATCGAACAAGACACATCTACATGCTGCATCATCATTAGAAACTTTAGTTGAGGCAGCAGGAGGTAAGAGTCCACTCTCCTTCTCTGCACTATACCAACGTGATATGAATAATGAGAGGCTTGAAGCAATGGAAAGTTATTTAGATACGTGTGCGGATATGGTTGGTGAAATAGACAAGGCAGGGTATTTGCTCAATGTTGATTCATTCATTGGGAAAGACATCAACTATTCTCATTCTGACTTGTTAATGTTGAAGCGTAAGCCATCAATTTATGACCACCTTGAGAAAAAGAAGCAGGGGTCTACTGGTGATAGTGGTGAAAGAGTGATACCATATCAGGAACAGTGGGAGAAGGATGGAAATGATGGTCCAGTTCCCGTCGTGCCGGTTATCCAACCACATAATATCCCCGCGGCTGATCAAATCAGGATAAATGGAAATATGTTAGAGGAAATGAAGAGACTTACATATGCTCCCGATCAAGCTACAGCCGACAAGTTGGGTATATCTTCCATCCGTCCAAAGACAGTCGGTGATGCATTGGCACTTGATGGCAAGGGACTGCCAATACACAGTCAAGATTTCATCCATGCCGTTGCCTACTCGAAAGATGAGTCTCCTTATGGTGGCGGAGCGGCCGTCTCTGGTCTCCTATCACGTTTTATATTGTTTGCAGGCGAGAGTGGACTGCAAACACTCAAGGATAGACGAGGTGATGACTTCAACCGTGGTGCAGCTCTACACGAGCCGGTGCACAGTAACACAGCCGCTTTATTTCTCTTTGACCATCAAGAGGTAAAGGAGGACCAGGCTGAAATGCAAGCAAGTTGGAGGATGAAATTTCCCCGGATGTTTGAACTTCTAATGTCGGGTTCCCATACGCCAGAGGAGATAATACTGGCGTGGCAACCAGGACAACTTCCTTCGTGTCCATCCAAGTTTCAACATGCCAAGCCACTTATAGCAAGCAAGGTATCTCCTGATACTCCCTTTGTAGATGCATTTGTTAGTGTGCCTGTAGAGAACCCAACATCATTTGCCGAATGTCACGATACAAATGGTCTTAGGAGTAATGATGGAGAGCGGCAGTGGGAGGCAGTGAATAGAATCCTTGCTCGTGTGACGCCTGTAGAACGCCGAGGTGGTATTATACCACTGGATGAGAACAAGATTGCGGCTGAGGTTCTCAAGCAAACGTTGGTTGAGTACCTGACACAAACAAGGGAACCTCTTCGAGATGGAAGACGTTGGTTCATTGCATGGCAGTTCCCTCGTGTCACAATCCTTGCCATGGCTGTGTTGGAAGATGATATTTTGAGAGTGATTGTCATCTTCTGCCCCTTCTGCAACATCCTCTTCTCCAAGGACGGTACTACCAAAACTCGTAGTGATATTATCAAGTCGTCAAGAGTTTCATCTAGAGCTGCACATTGGGTACAGGAGTTCTTCCTTACACTACGAACACCTAATGCAGCTCCCATCAGCTCACCCGTCCCTGTCGATGATAGCTTTGATCGTCAACTTAAGACTGTGTCCACTATCAATTCTGTGCTCATGTTCACAACATTGAGTTTGTCGAGCTACCCCTCAAGTCTTCTGTACTCATGGTCAAGAATGCCTTTGCTGGGTCTGGATTGAATGTGTACACTCCTGATTACACTAACATGCTCAAGCTTGGCAATCTGCTTGTTACTGGTCGTAAATCACTCGAGTGTACGAGAGAGTATGACGACGAGCCCGACAGTGACGACGACGATGACGACGAGTCAGTTGATAGTCTAGAGAACAAGTATGACGAGGATACATGGAAGGAGATTGCCGAGGACACAGCTGTGGTAGACTTATCTAATTCTGCCAAGATGAAGAAGAATATGAAGAATGAGCAGAAACGAAAGATCAATCGAAAGTTCAAGCTTGAAATGTTGATGCTTCTCTCCCGTGCCGGTTCTGATGAAGAGAAGAGGTACATAACGAAGTGTGTTAGAGAAGCATTGCATTACATGAGACATGATGCTTCTGGTGCTCTTCTCCGTTCTGGGGTGGCTAACTATCGATACAAAGCCTTTATCAACTCGGAACTCCTTCGTGACAGATCACTTAGTCTATTCATGAAAGCTCGTGATGAAGATAAGCCAAACGATGGCAATACCAAGTCACATCACTCGACAAGTACCGAAGACATGAAGGAGATGGATGCTATTTTACAACCTTTAGTATCGAGTGGTAGGAAATTCATCGTACAAGCCGATGGTACAGCTAAGAAATCAAATCCTACGAATAAAGACGGGACGTCATTCATTACACCCCAAGATAATACTTTGATTTTGGCTCAGGAGGGTAGTAATGAGTCGCATGTATTGTTTAGATTGGAAAACTTTGTACCAGGTATCACTGTAAGTGGATTGGAGACTCGTTGTCGAGGGATGAATGGCGATGGTAATACGAAAATGAGGCATGCAGTTAAGTTTGAAGACTATCAGATTGAAGTTACCCAAGGGATTGTGAAGTATGTGTCAAGAAAGTTTGAGTATATGAACGAACAATGTGTTGCAGAGGTTCAATTTGTCAAACGTTCTAATACCAGAGCACGCACTGCTAATTCTCTATTGGCAGAGTTTGCTGCCAAGTCCAGTCAAATCAACAGTAATGATGATGCGCTTGAATATGGCTGCTTCATCATGTGTGCCGGCAAGGCTGATATGAACAATCCAAAGAAATACAGAGAAAGAAATACAGATTCACCATTAGTAGACTTTGAACTGCCCGAAGACGGTGCTGACTTGGGTGTGTATCAAGTCAATCACGACGACAGTAAAGGCAACAGTGAGATGAGACGGATCCGTTTTGATCGAGAGAGGTTTATACCCATCACTTGGTCAGGATTGGATACTCGTCTAAAGAATAAGAATGATCCGCTTCATGAGAAGAAGATTCGTCGAGTGCATCAAGGCCGACCAAGTAGGAATTTGGATTTGAGTCAGGGAATGATTGTGTTTGAGAAGGGATCGTCCACTAAGATTGAGACATGGATTGAGGCGAATCTTGTATTCATATGGTTTCTTGATAAGCCTGAGAAGAAGCAGGCAGCAAAGACAACGACGAAGGCAAAGAAGGGAGGAAAGAAGTAGATGTCTATTGCATCAACCTTGTCGATCGATGCATAATTAGACTACCAATCGAATAGAATAGAGAAGTTGTATGTGTACAATATGCTTACTAACTAGTATGTCGTGCTCGTTGTTGTTCTATCTCTCTATCTCTCTCTCTCTCTCTCTCGTCTCTCTTGATGTGCACATTACTAGGTGAAGATACTTCTACTACTTATACTTATTGCTAGATTGATGATATTGCTGTTGTTACTTCTATTGATAATAACGACGAGTTGAGTTACTTCTTGTGTCCATCGCTACCGCGGGTGCCTCTCGGCGAGCTCTGCGAGGCTGTGCTGCGCACGGCTAAGAGAGAAAGAGTGAGAGAAGAACAGAGATACTTCTGAAATATCCTTTATTCTTCTCTTTGTTTGAGTGACGACGAGACGTGACGATCATTTCGTGTGCTCGAGAAATCAATCTCGAGACAGTTGCAAAGTTAAATTGAATAATAAACGAGAGACGAACGAGAGATGAAGAACGATCAAGCAATAGAGAAGAAGAAGGAGAGTGAGATGCAAGTAAGGATACCATTGACAAACAAAGTCATTCTATCTGTCATTCTATCTTAGTGTGTCACACAAACAATGAACACACTTTCATTGGACAATTGAGCAGTGTTTGTATGATTAATATCACTTTATTAGGCAATAGCAGTGTGTTGTAATGGTAGATATCACTTTTTAAAAAAAAAATTCACAAAATGATGTTGATCAATGGTATCGATCCTTAGACAGTCGATATGACGATGATATGATGTCCTGAGCATAGTTTAGACCATCTAGCATGGCCAGGGAGGTAAAAAAGCCTTCCGTTACTGAGACTCGAACTCAGGTCACCTGCGTGAAAGGCAAGTATGCTAACCACCTACACCATAACGGAGCTGTTACGTATAAGTATGACCTAGGAGAATAAATACTGCATGCGTAAGTTGCATAAACCAATTTTAGGGGTCGGGGGTTCAGTTTTCTATTTTTACTTCCAGCCATTGCAACGCTTCTACTGGTCTGATTAACACCATTCCAAGCATTCTGTCCTCCTCTATAGTATCTCGGCGACGTGTATACCAAGTTTCATGGTCGAATTCCTAGCATCGGCGGCTTAAGTTCATCCCTTAGCCAAGTCGAGCAAGATGGTGATTTCGGTATCCTAAAATGTCTAGTATATATATACCTAGTAAAACAGTCATTGAGGTGATCCGCGGCAGTATGATTATCAAGCCTATATGGAGTATCAATAGTTATAAAAGTCCATCGTCGCCCAAGATGTCCCAACGAGCCTTGTTGCAACGATTATATACAACACATTTTTCATCTACCAAAATTTGCTCATATCATGTGCACTCTTTATCTTTATACAATGATCACTACAATACCACTCAATATCGACAGCTATCACTCTCGTATATCATTGTAACACCGATCTATCCCTGATCCACACCTATGTGTTATTTCCATATCATTCACCGTGTTTTCTCTTCTTTGGTAACGAGTCAATCGAGTCCGATATCCCACAACGGTGCTGGATGATCTCATCCTTAGCCTCCAACTCCTCCTTGGCCTTGATCAGTCGATCCCTTGCCTCCTTATGAAGTAGTAATATATCAGACGGAGACGGAATAAACTCCAGAGTCATAGCACGTGCAAACTGGTAGATTGCAGATAGCTTTCGTGCTTCTATACATTTTACTACCTCCTCGTCTTGGGTAGATCCTCCAATACGACCGAACCAGTCAATGACATTAGGTAATGCCTTAGGCTTCCTCTCATCTTCTTCCGAATCCAAATCAAATAGTGGTTCTATTTCAACTGCCCGGTTTAGTTTGAGCAGGGATGCAAGATTGCCAGGTGCAACGTCTTTACCATCATCATCATCACCAAAACTGCATAATGTAGTGTTGGAGCAATTTGAAAGAATGGTAGAGAAGGCATTCCAACCTGATTCAGTGATGCTTGGATTCCGAGCCAAATCAAGATAATTCAATTTGTTGTTGCCAATCAAGGCCTGTGCAAGTAATGTGGAACAATCGTTATCAATTTTACATTTTGAAAGGTTGATTTTGTTGATATTGGAATTGGGTTCTTGAAGTAGAGTTGCTATTGATTCACAACCGGACCTCCCTATTCTATTGTAAGAAAAATCAAGCTGTTCCAATTTGGCATTGCCACTCAAACCATCAACGATTATTGATGTCAATTCATTTTTAAATCCACAACTTCCTAGATTAAGGTGGGTGAGACAGCACCTTGGGTCTTGCAACAGGGTTGCAATTGATTCACAGCCAGATCTCTCGATTTTGTTGAACGATAAATTAAGAGTTTCCAGTTTGGTATTGCCCATCAAACTATTAACTACTATTTGTATAGAATCATTGCTAAATCCGCAATCAGAAAGATGTAGGTCGGTGAGATTACAACTTGGATCTTGGACTAAAGTTGCAATAGCTTCGGCACCTTCAATACCACCAGTAGTTGGATCTTCATTAGACAGAAAATGCAGTTCTTGAAGACAAGATAGCCCTCTAATTCCAATGGCAAATTCTTTTAGACTAGCACCATCAATCGTGCACTTAAAGATGGCAATAATATTCAAATTTGGAAATATATGCATAGCTGATGCAAGGGTTCCCACTACACCGCTCCTAAGATCACAATTAATTATACCAATACGTGTGAGGCTGCTAATGTTTGCCACATACTCATTCAACACTCCTATTCCAATACTGCCGTACAAAGTAAGATTTGTAATGGTAGTGTTTCGTTGTAATCCCTCAAAAAGAGGTCTACTGTCTAGAGTCCATTCTGAAGATTCATGGAATGATATTACACTCAAATGCTCATTGTTTCCAATGGCATTTCCGAGTTTTGACAAATCTGCTTCATCGTGCACCCAGAAACATCCTTTTGCAGTATGACCAGCAGTATTATCTCGGCCTACAATGTGCAGAGACTTTAACTTAGGATCATTCTGCTCTAGACGATGCAATGTTCTATTTGATTTCTCGACAATATCCATGTTTATTTCTACAGATAAACATAAGGAATAACACCCTGTGTATACCAAATACCATATATTGTAACTAATCAATAGAACATAAAGAGAACTATTGCATCACTAATAAATATGAGGCAAAATGGAGATTTCGGTATCCTAAAACACTGAAACATTTATCTCTTGTATGTACGATCAAGAGTTGCAAACAATAATATCAATAATATGAGCTCCACAGATACTATGAAAGACGGCAAAAACAACAATATTGATGCTGCCATCACTGAAGAAACTAAGAGAGTGGTCATGTCAGAGTTCAGTAAAAATGATACTGATAAAAAGTGCACATCATATGAGCAAAGTAATAATGTGGATAACATCACCGAGGATTTAAATAGTGTAGCTATAAGAAATGATATGTCTATATGAGCCAACTGTGGTAAGGAGGGTAGTGATGTCAACAACATATGCAACAAATGTAAACAAGTGAAGTATTGCAACGCGGCGTGTAAAAAGAAACATCGACACAAACATAAAAAACAATGCGATGAACATATCAGACTTGCTGCAGAGCGTGCAGCAGAGTTATACGATGAAAAGCTGTTCAAACGACCACCACCGAATAAAGATTGCCCAATTTGTTTCCTGCGAATACCAATACTGCTTACTGGAAACCGATATATGTCTTGCTGCGGTAAAGTTATATGCAGTGGATGTAGTTATGCACCTATATGATAACCAAGGCAACAAAGTTGATATTGTCAAACAAAATGAGTGTGCATTTTGTAGAACTGTGTTTCCTATATCAGAAAAAGAGGCCATTAAAAGAGACATGAAAAGAGTAGAGGCCGGGGATCCAATGGCAATGTACAATGTAGGATGCTTATATCGAGATGGAGATCATGGTTTGCCACAAGATTATACCAAGGCATTAGAGTACTGGCATCGTGCAGGAGAGCTCGGCAATGCTACTTCTTACAATAATATTGGTATGATGTATGCTACGGGTACAGGAGTAGAGGAAGATATGAAGAAAGCAGTCCATTATTATGAGTTAGCAGCTATGAGAGGAAATGCATTAGCAAGGCACAATCTGGGTTATAGTGAGAAACGTTCAGGCAATTATGATAGGGCATTGAAACATTATATGATTGCAATAAGAGATGGATATGCTGATTCTCTGAGAATGATCAAACAGATGTACCAGTATGGTGAGACAACAAAAGAGAAGTACACTAATGCATTGCAATCCTATCAAGCGAACTTGGGAGAGATTAAGAGTGAGCAGAGGGATAAAGCTGCTGCTGCCAGGAATTTGATGATTTATTATTAAGAACAAAGAATAGTAAAGAGGGAGGTAGAAGCGTGGGAATTGGAAGTGTTGAACAATGATTAGAGTTTTAGTAGTTAAGTCTTCATTGATGGTAGACACAAGTGCATAAAAAGGATACGGTTCATAAGTCTAGGGCCTATATGTCTGTAAAGAGATAATCTTCTTCTAACTTAGTCTACATTACTTTATCAATATACACCCCTAGAATCACCGCAACAATAATCAACTTGATTTAGTTCAGGGTAGTCTGATAATTGTAGAGATACTCTGCATAAACAAACAGCTCATAATCGTATCGATTCTTGTCCAATATTCTCTTCCAAGCTATCGACCCTTCCTTGGCCTCATCATCTACTAAACCAAGTAATGCACCAGTATTCTCATCTTTATTAATACCTTCTGAGATAGCATTCTCGAAACATGTGAGTGTACTCTTGTTCAACCCATCGCCATTGCTTGCTGCATCCCATCCAAAGTATCTTGCATAATGTCGGATTGCTCCATTGATATCACTATATAAACCAATCACTGCTTTACGTCTGAGTATCTCCTTGCTTGTGTACATATCTCTGGCCGTCAGCTGTTCACTTTGTCCCTTTTGTACTAATGCTCTCGTCATCCAATTGTCAACGACATACTCACTCTCTGCAAACATTGCATATGTCATTTGTTCCTTTTCTTCCTTTGACAATACACTATCATCATCTCTTGACGTCTTGAGTTCTCGAAATCGTGCAAACTCTCGTTCGACAGG
>Ga0075437_12551_pt1 | contig 16155 bp, 12 predicted proteins | sample MintriMetagenome_FD_74266 | JGI IMG/M metagenome (GOLD analysis project Ga0075437, IMG submission 74266) | Marine eukaryotic communities from Monterey Bay, USA to study complex ecological interactions - Minidiscus trioculatus and... | ecosystem: Environmental > Aquatic > Marine > Unclassified...
ATCAATGGTTCCTGTGTCAAGTAAATATCTATACCATCATCAACTGTCGCGTTTAACAAAGTGTTTATGTGAATTGTTTTGATATCTCTGAATCTAGAAAGTACCGCCAAGTTCATTTGAGATGATTTATCTATATGTAATGTTGTTAACCGAGGCATTGCATTATGTAATATACTACGTGATGTTGCACCGCATGCTAATACCGTATCGAATGGTAGATCTGAAATATGTATGGATTAAAGTATAAGCAAAGCGTGTCAGTATTAGAAGAGTGGATATATACATGAACTAACAACAAGAAACCCACTAACTTTAAATAACCATATACAATATATCAGGAGGTATATACAGCACACACCCCAATAAACATACGCCACGACAATAACAAAACAAACCACCAAACAAAAATACCTTCTATATATAAACCATACGAATATATAATGTACTATTACGCTCCATAACACGTGCCCAATTAACAAATACCAATAATAAACACTCTTTAAAGACATATATGATATAACTTACGCTCCATAACACGTGCCCAAACCTCGGGTGGTAATAACTCAACACTTTCTTGAGGTGAACCAACATCATTTTCTTCATTTTCATTTGACAAACGTGGTCGTTTTGCACTCCTCTCTGGTATAACATCACCACCATCAGAAGAAGAATATCCTCTACTTTCTAGAGGTACATCTACCTCCATATCAACAGCATCCATGACTTTATTCTCTCATATCAACTTCACACTAACGCAATCGCTCTCATATCAATGAATGCTCTCTTTTGGCGATTTATTCGTTCGTGTTTAAGAGTGTCACGGTGAACAACAAATAGAGTCGGGGTTTGCAATATACTTAGGAGGTCTCACGATATATCGAGTGTAATTGTATCATCATTGCTGCTTAACTCAGTGCTACTTACTGTGGTAATTGATATACCCATAGCGCAGGTGAGCATCAAGATCTCAAAAGATATCCTGTCTTTTTTTATGAGAGTTGTTGTGTGATAGATCTTGATCTTTGATGTGGCCTCTTAGAACACTGTATGTTTACTGCAATACGATGCCAAACTCAGGGCTAATTAGTAGTGCGGTAGATGGCGGTGGTATTGCTAGGGGTGCCAATGATAACGGAGTAGATTTGTCAGCCACCGAGAAGTCCGAGTCCATCGTGTCACCAAAAAATCGAAATGACACAACTCGTTGCAATATCAACATGGCATATTATTCATATCAAAAACAAGTATATCAACGACAAATCCTCTTACAACAACAGCAGCAGCAGCAGCAGCAACTAAAACTCCGGCAAGAAGAACAGCAGTACCTCGGAAGAGAAGTAGATCCAGAAGGAGAACGTCAAGACCAAGAGACTGATGAGCTACGGGCTACTTCCCAACATAGAGATAGGGTAAATAAAGCATATTCGCCGCCATATCGTAAACAAACAAGTGATGATGATAGTTTTGATACTATTAGTGATAGTACAGTAGTGAAGGAAGCGACAGAATCAGCAGATAATCAACAGAAAAGAACAGAAACCTACATATCCCAAAAAATGGACACATCATGTGCACAAAACAATCATATACCAGAACCCTGCCACGTGCCGGGGGATCCTTCATCCAAGCCAATATCTGAAAAGAAAAGACAAATAAGATCAGAGTCATCTGCAGGAATGGTAGTTCATATTCCTACATCCCAGCAGAAGAAGCCCAAGACGTCACATCCCTATCATATTCCTACACCTAGTCCAAATCAGAATGTCTTGGGAGGTTCGAGTCCTCTTCCTCATCCAAGTATGATGCAACAGTTTGGTCAGAAAATGAATTCCTATGCCTATGGACATCTGGGGATGCAGCCGACAATGCCACCTCATGGAATGGCACCACCGCCCCTGGTTCAATATTATAATCCTCCACCGCCGCCACATCCTGGGTTTATTCCTAATCACGGAAACAACACATGCGGTATCCTCTGAACCATCCTTACTATCACCATTCGGTTACACCACAGTTTTCTCAGCCTCAGTTTCACGGACTTGAATGTAGAAGTTAGGGATGAGTCGATGACCTGCGGTACTGGTACCGAGAATGGAGAAGAAAGCCGCTCCAGCGTCAAGCAACGGGCGGAGGTGAAAAAGATGACATGAATGAAATCAATTGAAGTAAAAAGAAGTACAGCTATATCTAGTTCAAATCAAGGTACGGGATATAAGTTAACAGATTACATATCAATATCAGCATCAAGTAACTAGTTTTTAACCACCTTTCTCACAAAAGATATGCCAAAACAGCATCCTTTACCGGCCCCGGTACTTCAATACGGCATGCATTACGGTTGACATCATTAGCATCTTCTACTTGGTCAATTCGAGCCTTCCATAGAGCCAGTTCAAACATTGTTGTAGCCTCTTTTAGCTCATAATATGATATTAATCCCTTAACCTTGTTAAGTTTTTCTTTATCTACCTCAGTTATTTCCATTGAATATGGACTTCTTATTTGTCGTTGCACGGTAGGGATGATAAGCTCTCCGCCTCGCCATTCGACTAAAGGAATATCATCCATTTTGGGCTCTATGTCTCTCTGTCCAGCCTGAATGATATTATCCAAGCGAGTTGAAAGGCTAGGGAACTTGAATCTCTCCAATGATGTGCATCCACCAAATGATGTTTCTCCCATTTGTACTTTTTCATTATGTATAACTACCTCCCGTAATAAATTACAACCACAAAATGCAAATTCTTCTATCTCAACAACTGATGAAGGTATTGTGATACGTTCTAATGAAAAGCAATTCCTAAATGCGTGTTCACCAATCATATCGATTCGACCCTCTTTTAACACAATCTCCCTCAAACTTCTACAATCATGAAATGCAAAGCTATCAATCTCAGTGACAGTAGACGGAAGGGTGCACTCTAATGAATAGCAAAATGCAAATGCCGCTCTCCCTATCTTTTGAAGACCCTCGTTGAACACCACTTTCCTCAGTTCAGTGCAACCATAAAATGCACCCACATCGATCTCCTTAACAGTAGATGGTATTGCAATACTTTGCAAAGATTCACAATGGTGAAATGCCTCCTCGCCAATCTCTCTAAGTCCATCGTTTAGTATAACTTCTTTCAATTGTTTGCAATCTTCAAACGCCTTCTCTTCAACCTCAACTACACTTTGATGAAACCGTACACTAACTACGTCTTTTGGTATTGTCTGTCCTCTCCCTGTATACTCAAATACATCTAATGATGTGTTGTTTGACATAATATGTTATATGACTATCAATTGTATATCGATATATTTGTTGTTGTATTATATAATTAGGCCGTCTGTGTTGTTTGAGACTGTACGGTATAGTACAGAGGCGTAGATTATAATGGTTGTTGATAGGTAGGTATAAAAATTTAAAAGTGTGCACAAGATGTGTTCTTTTTTTTTTGTAGGGTACTATTGCAACTTAATTTGAGACACTATTGCAACCTATTTTAAAGAAGGGATTAGTATGTCCTCTGTTGGCGCTATTTTATAGCAATAACCACTGTTAATATGGTTCCCAAATCATCCATAACGCAATCTACTTTGATCGCAAAGCTGGTTCTTTGCAATAAAGGATACCGTATCTTTTCGACATATAAAGGCGCTATTTCTCCACACTATACTGAACTACTACCATAGAGGAATAGATATTGATGGTAGAGGTGTTAGGTATGTTTTGATGTGGCAGTGGTATCAGTAGAAGAAGAAGAGAAGATCCTGAAGCATACCAAAATGGGGAACTCTACATCCAAATCATTGCCCGTTACTCTATCGATTGTTTTAGATCCGCCACCTCCATTATCTGGCAATTGCTACCTCGCTGGTCAAAGTATATCGGGTTCGGTATATGCACAATCTAAAACAAATGTACCATCTCAACAACAGGTTGATATACGTGCATATATCTCTGGCAAGTAAGTACATAGTATACTTTCTTTATTTGCAAACTTTCTTTGTATTGCAAAACACTAATGCGTTCATTGCAATGTTGAAATAGGGAGAGAAGTAATGTACGATACACAACCTCCGAGTCAGATGGCAATGGTGGAACTCGTACAACAACACGATATAGCTACTCCGATCGACAGATAATGCATATGAATATCAATTTAGGTACTATCAATTCACCAAATGATGGTGATCGATATAGATTCCCATTTGAAATTGAATTACCATCGAATATACCATCTACCATGTATCACAAGGGAGTTGGTAGAGCATATTGTCAAATTAATTATAAGATTAAGGCAGAGTTATTGTCGGGTGGTAAAAGTTTGTTTGGTAATAAGAAGGTACAAGTTGAGTTTAATGTTATGAGTAAACCATTGCCTTTGCAACCAGTTCCAAACTTGATACAACCAATTACACAACATGTCAACTTTCTATGCTGTTTTAATGTTGGGAAGATAACAATGGGTGCCCGAGTAGCAGATACTAGAGTCGGAAGAGGTGAACAGGTTATAATTGATTTCGCATGCCAGAATCAATCGTTACAGAGTATCGAAAAAGCAGAGGTTACAGTTAAACAAGAAGTTCATTGGAAGAGTGGTAGTCGATCCAATGATCAAAACTGTGTTATTGCACATAACATCTTCAAACAAACAGCACGATGGCAGAAGATTGAAAAAGCGAAAATGAAAGAATCAAGGGTCAAGTCTAGAGCACCTACAGATACATATCGGGGTGAGGAGCAACGTATATTGCAATTGATACATGCGGCAATCCATGACGGTGAGAATCGTGCATTATTAAGTATACCTAATTCAGCAATGAAGACGTACCAAGGAGCATTAATCAAAGTACATCATCGGCTCAAGATTAAAATATATACGGGTGGTAGCTGCACGGACAATCCAACAATCAAAATGCCCATATTCATTGGAACATCCTCTAGTTTTAATCAAACACAATCGGATACTCAAATTGAATCTCCGGCCATTGAAGTACTTCCTCCACCACCGACAGCTCCTACGGCAATTGCAACGCCTTTGACTCTAGGCACACCAACGACAGTGTCACCTTCGGCACCACCTCCGGAGTGGCAGAGTGCCGTAGTTGCAACGCCTGTGGTAGTAGGTCAATCTACAGCAGTGGTGGGCGGTGCCATTTGGGAGGCAGAAGAAGAAGGGGATCATCAGCAGATACCAATGGCAGAGGCCGAGGTAATCCCAGCATTAGAAAGTCTATTAAAGGAGATACAATATTCTGTTAGTGCCATATCAACTATACAAAGTAGATTAGATGATGATAAATGGAAAATGAAAGTATTCTATTCTCTAAACCCACAAGAGTATGCAAACATTATTAAGGCGGCACCAATTGAATTTGATCAGCCAGAAGTAGCGGCGTTAGTTGGTCCTTTAGTAAATGCTTGTAACTTTACTCATCAGTACATCATTGCAGCCCTACAAGCTGTAGCGGACTGGCTAAGGACACCGCTCTTAACTAAAGTATTGCCACTATGTACCGACTTGAATGAGAATGGAGATAGAATAAAGGCAGAGTTAACAGATTGGGAACTAGTCTGTACACAGAGAGATTTTGAATCAGCATCTAATGTCTAATATTTAGTAGATACCACTGTTTCGTTAATCTACACGTAATTTCATACTTGACCAACCGAGGTACTGTAGAATGACATCCTTGACCGGTCCTGGGACTTCAATACGGCATGCATTACGGTTGATATCATTAGCTCCAGTTTGATCAATCCTAGACTTCCATAATGCCAATTCAAACAAGGCTGCTGCCTCTTTGATTTCATAGTACCTAATCAGCTTGACAACCTTGCCCAGCTTTGCTGTATCTACCTCTACTAAAGTTTCAACCCTTCCCGATGCAGTATTTTCTATCTCTCGCCTTGCGGAAGGGATAGAGAGTTCTCCGCCTCGCCATTCTACTGCGGGTATATCATCCAGCTTGGCTTCTATATCTCTATGACCAACTTGTATCATATTATCTAAGCGAGTCGAAAGGCTTGGGAACTTGAACATCTCCAATAATATGCATCCGACAAATGCATAATCTCCAATTAGTACTTCCTCATTATGTATTACTATCTCCCTCAAACTAGTGCAACGCGAAAATGCATTATGGCCGATCTCAACAAGGGTTGAAGGGATGGTAATATTCACCAACGATGAACAACCAGAAAATGCATACTGACCAATTCTCTGTAAACCATTGGTTAATACCACATCCCGTAAATTTGTACAGCGATGAAATGCACTTGAACCAAGCTCCGAGACAGTAGAAGGTATCGCAATACTTTGTAATGATATACAGTACCCAAACGCCCTGATTTCTATACTATTTAAACCCTCATTTAACACTACTTCCTTCAAACTACTGCAACTAATAAATGCTTCATTGTCAATCTCGTTGAGAGTAGAAGGTAATTTAATACGTTCCAACTTTCCGCACTGAAGAAATGCCTTATTCCCAATCTTCTGCAATCCCTCATGAAATATTACCTCTTGTAATCTATAACAGTGTTTAAATGCATCATTGTAAATCTCTGTAATACTAGAATGAAAGCGTACATGTGTCAAGTTTATTGGAGTTGGTTGCCCTGTATATGTATACTCAAAATCGACACGGTCATCTCTATCCCTCTTCCTTGATGTTTGATTACTACACGTCGCCATAATTGTTGAGGTATCTAGTATATTATTAAATACGCGATTATTACAGCAGTCTTTGATATATGTATGTTTTCCCTTTTCTGGTAGCTCTGTACTTATTCTTATCCTGGCTCTGTCTTATTGCAATGAGTTGGTTGGTAAAAAGACAGTGTGCATATGATATGTTCTTTTTGTTAGATGATATGTATTTACTCAATAAAAAATCACTTCTTTGCTGTCAAACCACCGCCGAACTGAATAAGCTTAAAGTATACACTATTATTTGTCATGGCGTCAGTGCTGTGAAATGGAGCTGCGCTGGTTTCCACCGAGCTGGGAGTTTTGTGTGATGATGATGTTAGATTTGGCGATTCAACTACTTATTTGATGAGCATGCCTCTTAGCAATCTGAATCCTCACTACTATGTATGCTGAAGAAGGAAGAGCATGATTTCGGATATCAGGGTGTAAAACATAGCGTTTAGTCCTTTACAATATGTCAGTTGCAATAGTCGATTACGATGAGACGATGAGCTCGTTTCTGTAGTGCAAGAGGGGGCTGATATCGAGGCTAACATGTGTTCGAACTCGAGTTCTCATCCATCAACATCAACATCCAACAATATTGCAGTCGGTGTTTTGATTGGCGTAGTTGATGACGACGAAATAATGATATAATAGTAACAGAGCTGCAACAACAAATAGAGGTAGATTCTATGTATTATGATTGGATTAGAGAAGAAGATGAAGTAGCGTATCCTCCGTGTTGTTTCGATGCTATTGATAAGATCCTATTGGGCGAGGATGGGAACGGAACAGGATTCGGAGTATGCATAATGATCGCCATTATGGTGATACTAGGCATGTATACACATGGCTATTAATCGTTGGATGATTGAGGCTGGTATTTGTTGTTGCAGGAGCTAAGGATACCCTCACTCGTACAATCCAAGATCAAGAGACGAGTAAAGTGTCTTGACATTATACTTTGGAGCACGACACATTATACAGGCTGATAGCATACAATATTAATGAAGAAAAAGAACATGAACAAAAGGGGCAGAATGGCCGTAGTAGCAAACACTGCAATCACCGTCGATGACAGGGATGAGCAGTATGATGTTGAGGATACCACTACCAATAATTTGCATACCTCAAAGAATATATCTACTGGTGTCATGATTGGCTTAGTTCATGAGAACGAAAATGATGATATAACAACACCTCGTACACAACAACAGTCAGAAGTAGACTATTCCAGGTATCGTTATTACTATGGGACGACTAGTTCGTGTATGAGAGAGGAAGGAGAAGTGGTATGTCCTCCGTGCTTTGTTAATTCCATGGGAAAGCTAATACTAGGAGAGAATGGTAATGGTACAGTACTCGGGACATGTATAATGATCATTAGTCTTATAATAGTAGGTGGAATCTACTATAAGTATAGATGATTGGATAGACTGTGCATCGTCAACTGGCTGATAGATAGCAAAAGCTAGCCTAATAAAAGATACCATATGGGATAGTAAAACTGCATGCAGCTTTCCCCTCAATCGTGTCAGGTGAGGTATGATGATGCTCTCCACTTTTGTCCGTAGCCAAGACACTGCCTACCTAACATTGGCATGCATATATATCAACAATGGCATGCACATAACACATACTGTTGAACGATTGAAAGGGATTCTCATCCGGCCCATATAACTCATACTTCTTCTCATAATCCAACAATCGGCATCCAGCCTCAACTCGTAGTCCTCCCTCTCCTCTCTAATCACCATATCTCACTCCACCTTATCACTTATAATATGAACCTCTCCTTCGTCCTCTTCTCTGCCATTGTGGTAACTGCATCTGCCAATTGCAACCCTAATGGCCAGCCAAACAATGGCCAGTGTGAAGAATACGGAGGCCAATGCTCCAAAGCCGTCGATATCTTTTTCAATCAGTTTGGCAACGTGAACAGTCAAGCGCCTCAATTTGTATTGTCATACGGACGTTATTGTGGTGCTGCTACCAAGTGCCCTGGATCAAATAATGGCAAAGGCAATGTCCAGGAAGTGGAGGCATGTGTTGGAAACCCCCTCGATGCTGCATGCAAAGAGCATGATAGTTGCCTCGATGGAAAGGGTAACAGTCCAGGGTCGGATGTATTGGATCCGGATGAAAGTTGCCCATGTCACGCCCCCTTCTTGGGAAGTCTGTTGGCAGTAGCACTCACTCCTGGTCTTGCACCTGATGATAAACTATGTGATGAGGATTTCTATTTGCCTGGCGGGTATGCTTCATTACTATCTTCTTTGGGACCCGGTGGTATCAGTGCCGAGGTAATTCTATTAGCAGCTCCCTTTTGTACCCTTTTTGTTGGAGAAGGAGATTGCGTTGGCTTGGGTGGTGAATTGGAAGCCGCCGTCTTAACACCATTCTGCACTCAACTAGTTGGACAACTTAATATGTTAGGTAATCAGTGACGGAAAGAAGAACGGAAAGAAGAACTATTAGCGTGTGATGTGGAGGTAGCGTAGCATAAGGATAAGCGAGACTTGATTCCTCTTCTGATAATAAACCCAACCCCAACACTACCACTACTCTTTGGCACTATCTCTACCTCCTATCCCTAGCAGTCCGTTCCATTTCTTTTAACGCACGTTCCCTCTCCTCTTTAGATCGAGGCCTACTCCTACCAAACTCATCATAATCACCACCACCACCACCACCTCCCCGTCCAGCTGCCTCTAATCTCAATCGACGCTCTTCTTCAATCTCATCACGTTTGGCAGCTAACAACTTTTGATTTGGTCCTAAATAGTTATGCTTCTGTTGTTGTTGAGAGGAGGTGTTGTTTCGGTTTGCTAATGAGGTACCGATTAAGCCGTACCCTTCTGCTTTCTTCTTTGTGTTATTGGTATCATTATCTTTGGCACGTTGATGATCTGAGGATGACGCGTCAGATGGCGGGGGCTTACGATCATCGTGATTGTTATGGCCATTGTTCATGTCAAGGTGTTCATTACGTCCCCTCTTCTTCCGATCACCGTCATATTCTCTCCTATTCCTTGAGTCATCCCGACTTCTACTCCTACTATATGATCGAGAGGAGTGCCGACGGCGTCTATCCCTTGGACTATAACTCCTGCTTCTGCTACTACGCCTACTGTGATGCCTTCTTCTATCATCTTCTCGATTATAATGTCGATCCGCACTTCTGCTTCTGCTCCGACGGTGTCTTGATTCATATCCATCTCCACCACGATGTTTTCTACTATGATGCCTTCTACCCCGTGATGATACCGATGAAGATGATGAATAATCGGATGAATACGATGGTGACCTACTCCTATCCCGACGCCTTCGTTTACTACTACTTTTATGATGATGCTTTCGGGACTTTTTAGATTTGTGCTTTCGTTTCTTCTTCTTCTTATGCCGTCTCTTATCCCCATCCGACATATCTCCTTCGCCCCTCATCTTCCTATCTCCACTACCACTATCTAAACCATCATTCTTTAATACAGGTCGAACATCTAATCCAGCCCTTTCCATTAACTTTCGTTTCTTCTCAACATCTTTATCAATCGCCTTCTTTTGTTGAGACACTGCAAACATTGGATCTTCATGTCTTAAATGAAAATTTTGATTCCATTCACTGTTATTATTATCTTCTTTTTGAATTGTTGATGTTTGTTGGATTCGTAATGTGGATCCTTCTCCACCACCGCCAACTGCGGCATTTACATGATTGTTATTAGTAGATTGACCAACACCAATTGTGGCACCGACAGTACTAGCCTTCTCCAACGCACCCGTCATATTATTAACAGCTGCAAAGTCACCCGAACCCTTCCCAGTTTGATTATCTGGTACATATTCCTTACCCAATAAATAACTTTCATTCTTGACTTCTTCCGCTTTCGCTTCCGATGCTGCAGCTGCGGCGGATTGTAATTCATCTTGTCCAGATACGCCATGTCCTTCGTACATCCAATTGGTTCCGCGATCACCTATTGTTTGTTTCTTGGCTAGTTTGTCAAATTCTTCTCGTTCACGTTCTGCCTTAATTTGATCTGTTGAAGTAGTAGAAGAAGCAGAAGAAGTATATATAAGAAGGTGATTGTTAGCGTAAGTAATAGCAATACATACACATAAACAATAGCAACTCCAATACAACACACAAATATTAAAAATTGCAAGCTCCGCCGTCATACAATATTCCACAAAATAAAAAGACCCACATACCACATGTATTATCAAGCCACCATCCATATAAAACACATAATATCAATGACGTACCCTGCAACTCTTTAGTCTTCTGTGCCTCACTGGCTGCCTTTTGTTCAGCTAACCATACTCGTTCCTGATTATCTAAGTTTGATGTATGCCATGATTTCTTGGAGAGGAATGATAATCCTGGCATCTTTTATTGTAGTTGTTGATATATGATATGTTGATAATATGTTCGGGGCTGAAGTTAATGTAGGGATGTGTGGTGTTGAGGTTGGGAGTTGAGAGCTAGTTTTTGTGCATATTATGATGTGCTCACTTCACGGTATTGCAATGCGTTTACCCGAGTACTGGCCTTTCTAATTCACGCAGCGTACTTCTATTGAAGATATATTAACAGCGGGAGAGATAAGGATAACAAATGCCGTATTGAGGGGGGGGGGGGGGAGAGATGAGTAGGTGAGTTGGCCTGTGATTGCAGCAATTGCAGCGGCACCAGTCACGCACTAACGCCAATAGACAAATAATACGATAGTGTATATTTAAAGGTTATTCAGTTCGGCGGGCGGTTGGACAGCAAAGTGATTTGGCTTGAATAATATCATCTAACAAAAAGAACACATCATATGCGCACTCAATCTTAACCAATTCAATTGATTGCAATAAATACATACAGAGCAAGGTTATAAGATTATAAGCACAGACTCACCATAAAAGGGAACACAATACAATATATCAAAGACTGAATAATCGGTTATTTAGTATATTAGATACCTGAACAATAATGGCGACAAGTAATCAAACATCGAAGAAGAGACAGAGAGATGACCGTATCGATTTTCAGTATACAGGAGACAGGACGTGAAGTTCCAATAGACGTGACACATGTACGCCTTCACTCTAGTGTTACCGAGGTTGAATATGAGACATTTAGACATTGCACACAATTGAGAGAGGTAGTTCTCAATGAAGGTCTACAGAGGATTAGAGAAGGGGCATTCTGGGGTTGTGATAGATTAACGAAGGTAGTGTCCAATGAGGGATTGCAGATGATTGGCGATATGGCATTTTTTCACTGCAGTGCATTGGAAAGCATCACCTTTCCTTCTACATTAACTGAGATTGGAATGAATTCCTTTGGTAGTTGCAGTAGTTTGAAAGAGTTAGTGCCAAATGAAGGTCTAAAAAAGATTGGAACAAAGGCATTTCATCATTGCTCATCATTACTAAGCATTACTCTACCTTCCACTTTAACTGATACGGGTATTACTGTATTTGCACACTGCATCAATTTGAAACAGGTATTATTAAAGGAAGGACTACAGACGATTGATTTATGTGCATTTTATGAATGTGAATCATTAGAACGTATCTCTCTCCCTTCAACACTCGATGAGATTGGTTATTTTGCATTTAGGGGTTGCACCAATTTGAGAGTAGTAGAATTTCATGGGATTGTCCAGAAGATTGGGGAAGATGCATTTACACGTTGCCAATCTTTAGAAAAGTTTACTACCCCTAGCCTTTCTTCACGTCTAGAGAATATCATACAGACTGGACATTGGTCAGAAGTGGAAGATAAGATTGATGAGATCCGAGGTTTAGTACAAAGGAGAGGCAGTGAAATATTTATATCCGCAGCTGATATGAGTTTAGCAACGTCAACGTTAGCGACGAGCGACAACAATTGGGATACAATTAAGGCAAGTCTTGACCAGATCACCAGTTGGATAAGGTACTATGAAATCAAGGAGGCGACAACTACACTTGAATTAGCTTTGTGGAAGTTCAAGATAAATCAAGCAGATGATGCCGATGATATCAACCGCGGGGCATGCTGTATTGACGTACCAGGGCCGGTCAAAGGTACTATTCTACAGTACCTCGGTTGAGTCAAGTGTAAGTGTAATTTCTAGAGAGTATGAAGAGTATACTATCAGTTAATTATCGAGTCATTAGATATAATATGAATTGTACATGAAGTATGGTGATGCTAGACTTATATCTTCCTAAAAATATACTTACTTTATGAGCTTAATGATTCAAAAACAGCAAGTGAACTGTCCCATTTCTGTAATACCTCATACATAATAGACAAAGGAATGACATCGTCTTGGCTTTTGGGAGGTCCATCCTCTGCCTCGTGATACTTCGAGTATCTCCGAATAGATGTTAACATATCTGGCAGTAACTCGACAGACATATCCTCATCAAAGTGATCAACATTGGAACAATTTCTATTCCTCGAAGATAGAATGGAATAGATCTTCTTCTGCCGAACATACTTGGGATCAGGAACACTGTTGATCACAAGACTGTCAAACCCTTCATCTTCTTTACCTACATAACAGCAGTGATTGGAGTCAGCAGCCGAGTTCAAACTTGTCTTATCAAAGACGGCTCTACTCAATGCTTTCCACCCAACTTCTGATAATCTATTCCTTCTCAAATCAAGGAACCGTAATGTTGTATTACATTTCAATGCATCAGCAATAGCTCTAGCATCATTGTCATTAATTTGATTCGTAGAAAGATTAAGTTTTTCTAGAACCGAATTCTTGGCCAAGAAGTCTGATATGAAGGTCCCTCCTCCAGTGTTAATTCTATTGCCACTGAGGTTGATACTCTCGATGTTATCCTTACCAGCAGTCATAAGCATCTGCAACATATCATACCCACTAACTTCGAAGGGTTCATCCACTTCTTCATTTGTACAATGAAGAAGCTCTACATTTTCGATCGAAGGGTGATTCTTGGCTCTATCGCAAAGCCGCTTCATATTCTCGGTATGCAAAACGGTCTCTGCAAGGCCCAACTTTGTCATGTTTTCATTACTCTCCAAATAGTCAAGCACAAAATCAATACCTCCTTGTCCAAGACGATTACTCTGTAAAATGAGCTCATTGAAGTATGTTGACTTGAGAGCATTAGATAAGACACCAATTAATTCATCTGGTAGTTCCAAGTACGATAACTGAAAGGTCGAAACATTACTATAGTCACACTTTAGATAGTATTGATACTGCTCTAGTGCCTTAGCAAGCTCCTTCCAGTGAGGTAGTAACTCGTCATGGTGTCGAGTCATGTTCATTATAAAAAAATCTCCATTACCAGTACCATAGTGAAGCTTCTCTGTAAGTTCTTTGATATCAACGAGGAATTGCTCAGCTTGTTCCTCTCGCTGATTAGGTTGTAATGGATTATCTTCCTCAAGATTATCCCAATACTCTCCTGATGGACGAGGTGCAGAGTACTCCCACTTTTGGCTCTCCAATAGTGCCTCGTGATAGTTACACTTATCATTCAGCTTATCAAAATGCTCTTCGATTGATTCGTTCATATTGGATTGTAGTTCTACTACTCTATCATCCTGTTTTTGTTTCATACTAATCATATCTTTTCGCATACCGTTCATCTCCTCCTGCATACTACTCATTAACGTCATCATACTTTTCATGTTTTCTGTCTGGGCACGAGTGTGGTCGAGTAACTCATTCATTGTTGATTTCATTGCAATTAGCTCATTGTGCACATCTTGTGCACTTTCCGCGCCATCGACGGCGGGCAAATTAGCACCGCCTCCGTCAGCCGCCACTCTACGCTTCTTTGTAATATTGCTGCTCATACTACCAATTCATGAGTGATTAGGTATTACTTTACTAGTTATTACAATAGATGCAATAACAAAGGCGGTAGGAAGTTTTGAGTTGAACCGTATTTTTAGTGTGACATGTGACGGCCGATTAGAAAGTAGAAGTAGTAGAACTAGATATAGAGGACGGTTAGTAGAGGACTACTTTATTGTGCTGGTGCACCCCTAACCCTAACTATTATATCTCTTCTACACAACAAATTCAGAAAGCGCGTATATGGGATACTTCAATCTTCACTCCATTTATTCATCCCCCCTGACAACTATCTCCCTCCATCGTTCAATCTCATCAGCTGGTTGTACTTTCATCACCATTGAAACCACATCCCTTACTACTTCAAAGTTTCCATACGCAGATATTATGTGAGATGCTGCCGTAGGCTCGGTAACAATGTAATTATCAGCACTATCTGCTGTTTGTATGAATAGCCCAGTACACCCGCTTTCACATTTATCCAAACTGGAATATGGAACTGAAACAGACATATCTGACCAGACATTGAATTCTATAATAACAGCTGACCCGTCCTCTTTGATCATTGCATCTCCACCTGCCAAGACATACTTGGTTGGATCATCTCTTGTAATCTCCTTTAGATGCTTAAACACCCCAGATGCATCGTCAAGTGCATCAGCAACTGCATCTCTCCAACCATGAACATCTGCCTTTTTAAACTCATCACTGCTACTAGTGGCGGAGCTTCTCCTCCTTTTTCTTTGACTGTTGTTCCACTTGTTTCCATCTTCATCTTTGAGGGGAGCCTCGATACTCTTAGTCCTAATAATATCATGGGTTTTGAAGTAGCTTTTGATAACCTGATTTTCAACGTCTGTATCGTTTGGATTGTACTTTAAACCAAGCGGCCAACTGAATACCATAGTAGAGTGGAGGTATACTTTCCCATCAATAATCAACACATAGTATCGAACATCAAACCTTGCCCCAGATATTGGTCCATCTCCGTCTACTGTATACAAGTCTGTTACGGCTCGTTGAATAATGATATCTCCTTCCCCTTTCTCAACATCATATTCACCTTCCTTCTCGAGTTGTTTATAATCCTTAGCTAATTCATCCCGTGTCTTGACGTAGATGCCCTCTCCTCGAGTTGCACCAGCTTTCTTAATATAGAAGATACCATCTCCTGCCTCCTCCGTATCTTGAAGTGCTTCTTTGTATGACGAGTAACTCTTTGGAAATACTGTTGATGCCAATGGATCGTCATTGTATAGTTGATAAAGCTTGAATTTGTTATCTAATTGTTGTATTTCAGGGTGTGAAATTGGTAGAGCCGAATATATTGTGCTGTATGACGATGTATCCAACTCGGCCGGTAAAGGTTTGAGACCCCATCCTATCTTTAAATATCCATCTTCATCCTTGGCAACAGTTCCCTCATACATCGAGTTGGAGAAGAGTACTTTCTCATCACCTCCTTCTAAACTTTGCTTGTTTGATAACTCGTTGAATACACGGTGGAAGAGCTCTTCGGCGTTGTTCTCGACCATGTACTCAACATTATTATCAGTCTCGTAGACATTATATCCATATGGCATACACCAAGAGATTGGTACAATCTTTTGTGCATCATCTCCTTTATCCAACTCATCTCTATGATA
>Ga0075437_11388_pt1 | contig 16126 bp, 12 predicted proteins | sample MintriMetagenome_FD_74266 | JGI IMG/M metagenome (GOLD analysis project Ga0075437, IMG submission 74266) | Marine eukaryotic communities from Monterey Bay, USA to study complex ecological interactions - Minidiscus trioculatus and... | ecosystem: Environmental > Aquatic > Marine > Unclassified...
CAAACATTTACTTTGTTAGTCAAATGATATACAATGCCCAACCAACCTCGCCATTCATCAAACTTTTTGGTGAATGGGCGAAAGATACTTCTGTTGCCGGGCATGTCGTTCCTGTGGGTGGATTGGTAAGTAATATATGTGTGAAGTGAGTCAAAAGTACATTCAACCATCATAATATCTAATACTCCACTCTCTCAAAGGCATACTACATCAGTCCCCCGGCAAGCTTGGCTGGTATGTTGCATGATCCATTCCATGCTCTATTCTACTTGGTATTTACATTGACAGCATGTGCAATCTTTGGTAGGATGTGGACTGAAGTGAGTGGCACTTCGGTCCGTGATGTGGCACGACAAATGAAAGAGAACCAAATTGTAATGAAGGGACATCGAGATACCGCTACTGCTCGTGTACTTGGCCGTTACATTCCAACTGCCGCAGCTTTGGGGGGTGTTTGTATCGGTTTCTTGTCGGTTGTGGCTGATTACATTGGTGCTATCGGTAGTGGAACGGGAATCCTATTAGTAACCACTACCATCTATGACTTCTATGAGGCATTTATGAGAGAAAATGCTGATATGAGTCAATATATGAGACAAGCATAATCTGATTAGCAATGTTGGGGGGAGCGTGTGCACAAATTCTTCTTGCTCAGAGGATAAAGAGATAAACTAAGACCTTAATTACTTAGTACAGAATAGACATTAATGACAATTTCTTGTTAGACCAACACATCACCAGACTAGCACCTTAAGCTTGGTGCCAAGTCCTTTACTTCTTTCTCAACTTCCCTAAACATGTGATCTTGTGTGACTTCTTCCAGTGGACCTTTTGACACTCGACATTGCAATATGCAACAGTATGACAAGAAGAGCATTTTTTAGTTGCTTTATCGGCGCCGCATGCTTTACATTTCCATTCAGTACTCTCACTATTTCCTGAGTCGGTTGGACTCCAGCTCACAAGCCGCCCAGTAGTACCAAACCAGTTTTGGGCTTGATTGCACATTCTTAACGAGTTTTCTTTCATTGAATATTCAACTTTCGGTGATTCCATCGCCTTGAAAGCTATAATGGCCTCTTCGTAATAATGGGCAGCTTCGATAAAGTTATCCATACTCTTATGTGCCAACCCAAGGTAACTCAGATGTGCACACTCACAGTCTTCCCTGGCACCGGGAGGGAACATAACATTTGGATCTCTTGTCAATGATAAGTTGTAATTGTAACACCAAATAGCTGCTCTAAACTCATTTGCACTTTCATACCACTCTCCAGTTCTTTTGACAAGTTGATATATGATTGAATTCATTTGCAGCGTTAAACCGAAGTCATCTGTTAAATGTTGACAGAGTAAAGATTCTAATTTGGAATTAGCCCTATGCCACTCCTCATCTTTCCATAGATACATCCCAATCTTGACGAATGAGTAGAATACAAGACACCAATCTTCTTTGCTCATATATTCCGGCCATTGAGCTTCGTCTTTGTACAAGGCAAACCAATACATGGAAACCTCGTCGTATAACAAGAAGGGTATCGATAGTAGCACATGTTGAAAGGAAACTACATTCAATGAATATGGTGTACTCCCCTTGACAATCTCTCTCATCAGCTTTCGATTAATATCCTGTAGAAATTGGCTGTCGGCTTTGATCATGCTTTCTTCATCATCATTAATTGTTTGAACATTTTTACGACGCATGTCAGGAACTTCCATGTTGGTAGGATCACACAGTCGTTGTGTTGGGTCAAAATACCAGCAACCAGAGTGGAATCCATCCTCTTCTCCTTCCTTTTCTGTTACTTTATCTAACCAATTCATTGTTCTTAATAATGCGTGATTTTTAAGGGAATGGCATTTTAGGATGCCACCGCCTTGTACATTCATCTTAGACACATGGAAGTCAACATCTGAATCATATAGATGTAACTTGTCTGTATCACATGTAAATGTTGTTGAGCCGTCTTCAAGAGCACAAGTTTGACCATCTATTTGAGTGATGAGTGCATAAGAATTCCCTTCCTTCTTCGGATGATACACTAAAGATCCTACCCCGATAGACGATGTTGGGTCCATTGTTGCTGTGAGTGTCCACTTCATAAACCTATCCCCTGGTCCCATATTATACTCATACCATGATACAACTTTCCCTTTTACCCATACCTCATTGCAATTTTTATTTAATGGTACCATCAATACCTCAAATTTTCTTCCTTTCCAAAACGTATCATGTGTCTCGCTGCCACCATTATAGGAATTATAATGAAATGTTGTATTCCATCGTGCACACTTCTCAAAGTCCCTCCCAGCATCAATTTTGAGAATCTCGTGTACTGGGTGCATCTCCCCATCATCTCCCATTGTCATCATCATCATCTTGAATATAATTTTGTTGTATATAATCTAATAATCCCAATATTTCTCCTCTCCCCCGTGGATGATACAACAAAATAGCTTTCTTCAGACTCTTTCTCTGTGGCATACGATATTCATATGGCGGCTAACACAGTACAATTGCAATGCCATTACATCGTATCCATTCATATCATAACCTCTATTGCAAAGATCCTGATCAAGGACCAAGGATACCCTCAAGGGTATCTTTTGAAAAATGATGCGATAAACTAAAGACACCCCCCCCCCCCCCCACAATGACAATAGTGGGGGAAAGCACACAACCAATCAATCAACTCTTATGTCATCAAGTGGATTGGTAGGCGATGCGGCTCATATACTACTAGTATATAGTACTCGTTAGATCAATTTGTCAACGTTCTTTCTGTCGGTAGGTTTTCGGGGTCTTGAAAAGTTGAGGAGCTTACGACATTGCAACATAAAACAAACAACTACAATATAACGATAGTGTTGCAGTATGGACAATTTATATGATGAATCATTAGATTTAGGTGTAGCAGTGAAAGAAGAATCGACATTGTCTTCAGTAAAGTCTAAAAAGAAGAAGCGCAGAAGAAAGAGGTCTGATAGTACATCGAGTGTTGATTTGCAACAACTTCCAGCTGCAGATAATAATGATGGAGATGTAAATGATATAGACAAGCAGAGTAGTAGTAGTGCCAAAAAGAAGAAACGAAAGAAGAAAAAGAAAAGATCTCTTGATGATAGCATAGAAGATATACAAGAAGGTACAACTACAGAAGATAAAAGCATACAAACAAACACATCAATTGCGAAGCAAGCGCCACTGAAGGGAAACTTTATAAAAGAACGAAGTAACTTACCAGTATATCAACATAGAGAAGAGATATGTGATTTGGTATCAAAGAATGATGTTGTTTTAGTTGTGGCTGAAACGGTAAGTTGGCTTTCACTTGCTTTTATATACAATGAATGTATTGTGCACTTAGTATTGTGCATAAGTTATATCTGATCTTTCAATCGGCAATATATCTTCTCAACAGGGAAGTGGAAAGAGTACACAAATACCATCCTACATACATGAATCAGGTATATTGACCAAATCCTCAAAGGCATCACAACAACAATCACAATCATCATCATCAAAGTCATCATCCACTAAAAAACAAAGATATGGTAAATCAATCTGTATAACACAACCTCGACGAGTGGCGGCAATAACACTAGCAAAACGTGTCTCATCTGAAGTTAACTGTACACCTGGAACAATCGTCGGTCATCGTGTACGATTTGATGATTCAACTGATATACGCGGACTAAACACTACGAAAATTATATATGTTACAGATGGTATGCTGTTAAGAGAAGCTATATCCGATCCATTACTGTGTAGATATGGTTTAGTTGTATTGGATGAAGCACATGAAAGGAGCTTACAAACTGATGTTTTGTTTGGTGTGGTTAAGAGGGCAATGGCTGCACGGAAACGAATAATAAAAGGTGATGATGCAAATGAAGGAAAAGAAGACCAAAAGCTAAAAGGCAACAAGAAGATTGATAGTGATCAAGAAGCAAAAACAGCAACATTTGAAAAGGATGATGAAATACTCAATCAAATGAAACAAAGAGCAATTTCATTAGGGTTACCGCCACTAAGAGTGTGTGTAATGAGTGCTACATTGGATGTTCAATTATTTCAAAGATTTTTCCCTGGTAGTGCAATGATTAAGATACCAGGTAGACAATATCCTGTTACGACTGTATATACTGATGAAGTCCATGAAGTGAGTATTTACAATTTGTGTGATTTAGTTATGTTGTTTGTTTTCATGCCTGGGCATTTGTACTCACTTGTATCTTCATCCTATTATCAACAGGACTATGTAGATGCAGCTTTGAATACAGTCATGCAGATATACAAGAATACACCAGATGGAGATGGAAGTGATGTACTTGTATTCCTAACTGGGCAAGATGAGATTGAAGATCTTGCATCTCTACTCAAAAGATATCTTGAAGATTTAGAACCTGATAATGACGATGATAATAATACGAAGACTAAAACGAGTGGTGATGTAGTACAAAATATCAAAGGGATTGGGACATCAATCAACTCTGGGAATACACTCATTGTGAATGGTGTTCTGATATGTGTACTGTATGCATCTTTACCTCCCGAGCAGCAAATGATTGCATTCCGTCCAAAGCCTGAGGGGTGTTCAAGAAAAGTAATTCTGGCTACAAACATTGCTGGTGAGTTGTATATGTGTTTACAATGAAGTGTAGTGAACCATTCAACTTACTTCCACTTCTTCCACACACAGAAACTAGTGTCACACTTGATGGCATCCGGTATGTAGTTGACTGTGGGAAACACAAATCAAGAGAGTACAAGTCATCTACCGGGATGGAAAGCTTGATGATCTCCGATATTAGTAAAGCACAAGCCAAGCAGCGAATGGGTCGTGCAGGACGTATAGCTGAGGGAATCTGTCTTCGGCTATACCCAGAAGAGGCATATGATCAACTCAGTGAGACGACAGTTCCAGAGATATTAAGGGTCAATCTAGCACAAGTTGTATTGCAATTAAAAGGAATGGGAGTGCACGATCCACGAAGCTTTAGCTTCCTTACACCACCGACTCATGAGAGTGTTGAGAAGTCGTTTGAGGTGTTGACAGCCCTTGGAGCTATTGATAAGTCAATGAACTTGACAGAGTATGGTAAGGAGATGTCAAAACTTCCACTAGACCCCATCTATGCACATCTACTGTTACAAAGTGACAAGTTTGAGTGTGTCTCGGAAATATTGACTGTGGTTGCCATGTTGAGTGCCGAGAACATATTCTACCGCCCAGGTGGAAGAGGAGATAGTGATGGTGGCGGAGGCGTTGCAGCACGAGCGGCAGCTGCTCATCGTCGCTTTGCAAGTCACGAAGGAGACTTACCAACTCTATTAGCCGTGTACAACGCATGGAGAACAGAGGCAATGTATACCAAGTCTAGTACTCCGCGAAAGCAGAAACAAAAGCTTAATAATAAAGGGGCGAAGATGACACATGGTGATTGGTGTGGCCAGAATTTCATCAATGGTCGAGCTCTTGTACGAGCACATGATGTTAGATCTCAACTTTCTCAGCTGTGTGCTCGTCTTGGGATGGACGTGAATTCTACCTGCGGATCAGAGATGACAACATTCTTCAAATGCGTTTGTTCTGGCTTGTTCCTTCAAGTGGCCACAAGAATAGTCAATCCTCTTCAATCATCACAAGGTAAAAAGAACTCTAGGCTTCCTAGTAGAGCAGGATTAATACCATCTCGTGGACATTACAAAACAAAGATTGGAGGCCAATTAGTATCCGTTCATCCTACTTCTACCTTATTTGGTCGACAGCCAGCTCCAAAGTGCGTTGTCTATACTGACCTACTTTACACAACAAAACTATATGTGAGATGTGTAACTCAAATAAGAGAAGAGTGGCTGGACGATCTTGCACAACAGCCTAGTGATGACTAAGAAGCGTATGATAAGAGTAGAGTACATAAATCTTAAGTCGATTTTAACATTCACTGCTACTACTTTCAATCAATAACGATAACTTCGTTTGAATTTGTAACAGGCTCATCGATCCTACTTAAATCAATGCACTCAGGTTGAGCACCACTACTCGGTGGTTCGTCGTCGACTATTTCACTCAGGTCAATCAAGTATGATTTTGCTGACTCTTCGTTTCCTTCATTCTCTTGATGGCTTGGCTTTTCATTAGATGCATTATTATCGCCATCGACATCCAAGAGATCAGCAACTTGCTTCTGTTGTTGGCTATCCTTGGTCGTAGCTGTCATTTTAGAATCTGTTGGAGACACTACTGTCGAATGATTGGAGGGAGGCCTGAGATTATCAATACCAGTTTTATCTGGTGTAGAAGCTTTGTCCGAGGTATCACTAGTAAGTGTTTGTGCTTCTCGCTTCTCAGAATTCATCATGGCATCTACAGGCTGTGGGCATTGAATCTCATTCAGCTCTTTTGCAGTAGATGGTGATGACAGCTTGGAAGCAGCTCTTGTATCAGCAGGTGGTTGATCTTCATTTGGCATCCATCTTCCTCGTATATCATCCCAACTATATCCGTTTCTTCCTCTGCCAACTGGACGTTGATACCTCCCGTCTGATATCATTTTGGGTTTATGTACGGGTAAGACTGATCCATCCGACATTATACGAGCATTCAAATGGTACTCATCCTTCTTTCCTTGACGCTTGTCATCATCACTTTCAGCTCGTGTAGATGAGATTCCCTGGTCATTCTCGGGTGCAGTCTTTGTATCGATTGGTGATTGAGCAAGTACTTCATCTTCACCGCCAACTTCCTCATCCACAGAACCTGATACAACCACCTCATTATCATCACTCTTCAAGTTGCTGCTAGATGATAACACATGAGAAGAGCTAACAATCTCTACACCGCTGACATTCCTCTCTCCGAGAATCTCATCCAATAAATCACTTGGGCCGTCTCCTATCGATTCTAAACTAGAATCAAACTGCATCATCTTTTTGAGTAACCTATAAATCTCATCCTTGCGTCCAACCTTCTCTAAAGCAACGATCTTCTTATAAAGCTTCTGGCGAAATACAGAGTTCTTTGACCTAAGAAGGAATGCCGTTGCAACCTTCTTCCTCAGAATCATACCTGATGCAGCAATCTCCTCATTAACTCTCACGGCTGGCTTCATATAGAAGTCATATAGTGATTCGTACTCTTCAATCTCAGTGGATGTCAGTTCACCCCACTCATCTATCGATTCTTCTTCATCAGAATTTTCATAACCGTCTGAATCTTCGTCTGATTCTTCCGACTCTTCTGACTCCTCTGGTTCCGAGGAGCTTGGGGTTTCTTCTTCTTGTATTCCTGATGATGATACCTTGTCAGGTGATAGCTCTTTCTTTTTATTGAGGCCCCATCCCAAAAGACCTAAGTTGACTATCTTGCCGTTTATAGGCCCGCGATACCTGCCCCTGAACGTCTCCAAGGCTTGCTTTTCATCTCCATTGTATTGAAGTCTAAGTTGTTCAAATTCAAACGCATACTTTGGATATTTGAAGATGATCTTTAAACTTGGTGATACCCAAAGATTTCCCTTGGTTATCGTATCCTTCTTTAATGATGTCCAACCAGGCCCTGGCGCAATACCACGTCCTAAAAGTCCTAAGTGAGATATTTTACTCTGTATATTTCCATACCTGCCCCTAAACGTCTCCAAGGCTTGCTTTTCATCTCCTTTACATTGCTGTCTAAAATGTTCAAATTCGAGTGCATACTTGGGGAATGTAAATATGATCTTCATAGTTGGTGATACCCAACGACGAAGATTTGTTTTATTCTTTCCTTTCTGCACATACACTTTTGTCCATCCAGGACCGGGTGTAATATCAGAAGGCGCACGTTTTCTGGCAAACATCTGCGTAACAAAGTCAGATGTATCTGTCTCCTCTTTGATCCTTTTCTTTGCCGTCATCTTCCCTTTCTTATCCTTTGTCCTAGTATCAACTGTATCTGATGATAACTCTGACAATTTAATCTTCTTTGAGGGCTTGGGCGGTGGTAATGCATACATAGCTGTTTGCTTCCTGTCCCTCTTTCTGTTGTTACATGCACCCCCTTCCTTCTCATCAAACATGGGGAGAAGATCCTTAACTTCTACATCACATACGAGATTGTTCATTGTCGACCAACGAACCGTAGCTTTCTTTGTTTCGCATGAGACAATTACTGCTGCATGACTTCCCTTACCTTGTTTAACCCAGACATGCTCTCCCTCTTTGAAGCTTTTACGGATTGGAACACCACTCTGTCCTACTTTTGCTGCTGTTTTACTTTTCGGAGTAGCTATTCTCCTCCTTGGCATGATGGAACGTGCTGTTTTCTTTGTAGTAATCTTAATTGATGGGGACTTCTTGGCTTTTATAGCTTTGTGCAGATGATTTCCACCTGCTGATGAACTACAGGTAGACACCATTCTATTCGATTGGGATCCATCTTCTTCCTCCTTTACTTTTCTAGCAAACATTGAAGGCGGTGGTGTATGCATATCAGTCTTCATTCTAATTCTCTTGCTATTGATGATACTAGATTTCTCAGAACTGCCAGGAGGCTCATTTTTAATCGGTTTATCACACCTTGTAGTAGAATTAGCAGTCTCTTGATTTACTATCTTAACCTTCTTTTTCACAAGTCTATCACTCTTTATCATAATCTCCTCCATACTACGCTGACTAAATATCTCAACATATCCGTCTTCTGGATAAATAACATGATAGTCTTCTCCATCAAATGCGGTGATACGTCCTTCCCAAACCTGTTAATTCAAGAGAAGGGGTATTAATGGATTAGATATCTAATGCAAATCTTTTATGCACATCTTATGCACATCTATGCACAGCCATATAAACTTACCCCATATCCATTAAAATTCTTTAGATATGATGTACCTGGTGGATATTTAGGTGATTTACCAGGGATTGGCTGTTCGTTAATATCAACTGGTGATACCATTATCCAGATTCAGTTTCGGTTCACCTAATGCATAAAACTATGAGAGTGATGTATATCTTTTTGAAGCTTGAGAGATTGACACAGATTCTAAATTAAACCCGTGATATACTAGGCTTAATGAACAGTATATATACAGGTCTTCGGCAGTACAATCCGAGTAAAGAGGTTGTTTAGCTGCAGAGGAAAGCAACACTATTAGATCACAGGCGGCATTTGCAAAGATCAAACCGTTGCAGTCTATTCCCGACATGAGAGTTAAATATTTATTTGGCTGTGGTTTGATTGTTTGCTTGCCACCTATTCTATCGTCGCGGCGGTACATCTTCCTACAGGTAATAGTATTCGGGGTTGCTTATATTGTTTTTGTCGGCAGTGGTCGATAAGCGCTGGTGATCAAACATCTATAGAAGGATACACAAGGATACTACAACAACTTATTCTTATCATACCTACATTATATTAAAAACCTCCCCATACTCATTTCTCTCGGTATTGAAGTGTACTTATAGTACCTATACATCTACCAATGAATATGGTTCTCTTTATATTATGTGTTAAAGCTGAGTTAGATGGGGTTGAAACATTATCACTCCTCAGAAATACAAACTTGTGTTTAAGTGTAAGGAATCCATTAAGTGATTATGAAGTAAGAGAGAAGATTGTATTCAATCCATCGGAGAAATTAGAACAAGAAGAGAATGATCGAGAGCCAGCACATCATTTCGCCGTCAAATGGGACGGTAGTAAGAAATATAGTACACTTATTGTATTAGATGAAGATGGGGCCAAGTCTGCATTGAAGAAACTCAACAAGAAAAAGAAGAAAGGAAAAGGTGATGATGAGATAGATGTACCGAGAGATGTTACTTCAGATGATAATGGAAATTATGTTCCTGTGCTGGCAATGGAGTGTAGGAAAGTCCGCGTTAGTATTGTTTTCAATGTGGAGTCTCGGTGATTTGGCCACTTTTCGTTTGACTTCGCTTGCCTCTATTTGATTGTCTTTGTAAACCACTGTCACTAACGAGGGTACTATCATCTCTCTTCGTCTTCATAAACCTCTAAACGCGCATCTTCCAGAGGAATGGAACCATACGCTTTTCATCCGCTTGGTAATGAATTCAAAGTGATAAGTGAAGGTGGGGTTGTATTTGAGGAAGATGTTGATCTATCAGAAGGTGATTGGGCGGAATATGATGAAGAGAACGATGCATTTTATGTCTAAAAACAATAGTAGAGGAGATGTCTTGGGGAATGTCCAGGATACACTTACATGACATATCTTCTGAGTTTGTTGAGTGGTAGTAGCTTCGTTCATCGAGGGAGATCGTGGTGCCTGTGCCGGTCGTTGGTTCAACTTGTTACTGGTTGGGGTATATAACATGCCTCTGAATATTTTCTGTTTGGTGTAGCAGAATATCGAATAAGAGAAGAGAAGGCAAGGTACTACTACATTATCAATGCTACAGTTTCTTCAATACAAACACTTTAATTGGGGATACTACAACAACAACTATTGATGGTCAATCATTCATTCAAATAATGAGCACCCCATAAAACAACACATATATCAGAGGGATACAACGAACAGCTTCACTTCTTCTTCGCCCAAAGGGATTGTAGATTGACTTGTTTCTTCGGCTTGGTATTGGGTTGCTGTGACACTGAAACAGTAGTACCTTGTTCCGACATGGAGGAGGCTTGTGCTGATGCAGACATAGAAACGGCTTGGGCCGAAGATGTGACCTGTTGTTCATCTAGGGAGACTCGTGGTGCCTGCGCCGGTCGGAGATTCGACTTGATACTGCCCTTGCGCTTTTTGCCAGAGGAAGTCATTGTGGAGGCTGAGGTAGTAGATTTGACGGTTGAAGACGAAGATCTCTTTGCCGACGAACTAGGCATAGGCTTGGATGCCTTCTTGATATTAGAAGTGGCAGTGTCCCCACTAGAAGAAGAAGTTGAAGACTTGAAGGTACCGGACTGTGCCTTCAGTTCGGGGGGTGACTTCCTCATATCCTTCGGAACTGCGGAAGAAGATGAAGACTTGGGCTTTGCCTTTGGCTTCGGCTTGGTGCCCGGTTTCTTCTTTGCAACAGCCAACGAAGATCCAACACTCGTATCCGCTAACTTACACGTGCCACTTCCTACTGGAATCAGTCGTACACGCCCATCTAATGGTTGTTTACCGTTGACCAGGGCATTGTATGTGACGTAGTCCATTACAGGAATCATCAAATTGAATGCAGCTTGTTCGGCAGAAGACAAAACTCCTGGTGCAAGATTGTGTTGGAGACCACACACGACCAAAGTCGTTTTTGATGAGACAGATGTGCGTACTCTAGCCTCGATGTCGGCGGATTTATCGATTTCATTACCTGTGTATACAATTGTTGCACCTTTTCCAAATGTTTCCTTGGATACTTTAGCTGCAATGAAAAGAACTGGTCCTTGTTGAGAGTTGGTGGAGGAGTACTTGGCTTCGATATCCTTGCGTTTTGTCTCGTTTCTCTCCCACCTAGCAATTTCTTCGTCACTTGATTTGCTGGGAAGTTCGATGCGTTTAACAACTGAAGAATTCTCTGCAAGGCCTGTTGCTATGCTGATCATGACTACATGCGGACCTTGTCCACTTTTACTACCTTGGTTTGGCACGGTCCACAAACGGGTTATTGTGTTATCTTCTGGCACGCCAATGGGTGCATCTTGTAGGGCGAGATGGAGAGTACCTTCAGTAGACCGAGGATCGTATTCATCGTTTGATGTTTGAGCAATGAGCTGGGTATCAAACAGATCAGAAGCTTGTGAATTGGTTGGGACATCATAGTGCTTCTTGTTCATGTTAGATTTATTAGCTTCAAACTCGGGGGAACCAACTGTCCACCTGATATAACCAGAACCTGTTCTGGAACTATCGGTTGTAAATGAAAACCTCTCACGATCAACTCTATGTGCTGCACTTGTACAAACATTGATACTATAAGAAATTTAATATAGAGAGTGTTTGAAGTTTGATTGAGTATGATAATAAGAAAGATATTATTGCATAGATCAGTGGAAGATACTTACACAACTCGGCCATCCTAGAATCAGGCAATGGAGGAAGGTTCATTCTCTGCAGTAACTTAGTATTCCCTTTTTGTCGAAGGATGTAGTTCAATTTATCACATTTTGTAGCGGCACTTACAATAACTGCAAGGCATTCATTACTAAACAACTCCATCTTTGGTCCAATTGGAATGGCCGCATCGTCAACTTGAAAGCTCATCTTCTTTTCCGTCCTTTTTTGTCTCTGCCTATCGCTGTCACGTAGACGGCGTGCTTCCGCTTCTTCTGGAGTTTCTTTCTCTTTTTGTTTTGCTTTCCTAATTTTCTCATTGGCAGAACATTTAGTGGGGGCACTTCCATCTACCTGAAGCTTCAACTTGCCGAGTGATGTTGATACCATTCCTTGAACGGTACAATTTGCATAAGGTGGACTGAGCTGACCTTCCATACATTTAGGTACACGTGCAGTGGGGTCTAGGGATCTTTTCTTACGAAAGATTTGTTCACCTTTATGGATGAGATTCTTCCTGTCCACTTGTGGTGGCTTATTCTTACTTGCAATGGCTTTAAGCAAATCGTCGTTCCAAGCACCAACTTCTCTCTCCATCATAGAGTCAAACTCCTCCTTTTCACTCTCCGTCAATCTCGTCAATTTCAATTTCATATTGAGATAGGCTAGTGTGGATAATGAGTAGGATGAGAGTTAATAACAAGTTGAACACATGATATGTCACAAGATAATGAACATATGATATGTATCAATCACATACAAATAAGCTGTCGCCCGCGGATATATCTCCCTTCGTGTCATCAGCTTATATATGGTGGCATTGATTGGACGATATACTGTGCAACCATTCAGTCCAAAGAAGAAGGTGATCCTATAATCATATCACAGAAGATACCTCTCATCAACATAGGAAATACATCTAATCATAATCATATATCACAACAGATCAAATAGAACTTACTTGGGTGGACGATTGTAATATATGAGAGGAATAGTTGATAGCCTTGTGTAGGATATTGTGTTATAATGTAACTTTTGTGAGCAAAAAGATGGTGCATGTGAGTGTTGTGGTTCTTTTTAGATATGAACACATGATATGTATCAAAACATAATAACAAGCTGTAGCGTATTGCCGCCACCGCCACCGCCGTCGCCGCTGATATATCCCCTTTTATATTCTACCACATCAAATATATATAGTGTATATCTTATCCACACCGTCTCACATAACATAATGCTGCTGTTTCCTCAACATAGGAGATATTACGTCTATCTCATCTCTAACCAAGCCGCTGTTACCTCATCTCAGAAGATACCTCTATCTCTCTCCGCTGTTAGGATCAGGAATAGAAGGGAGATACCTCTCAACATATCAATTCAGAAGATACTCATACCTACTCGTCAATCCACACAAGATTTGGGTTTATTATTTTCTTGTTACTTTTAAGCTTCATCTGTAGGTCAGCCATCTATTTCATCTCTAATGTTACCTCATCACAGAAGATACCTCTTGATAGAACAAACAAATAACTTAACTCATAACACAAAGGATAAGAGAGTAGACTGTTATCTGCTGGTAACGAATGAACTTCTATCTTTAGGCAGCTGTCTCTCTCCGTTGTTAGGATTAGAAGGGAGATACCTCTCATCTATACCACAAAAGATACTTTAAAGAGTGAGAGGTCGTGCTTGAAACTTACTGACTGACAACTTCTAATAAATATCATAAACAACAACTGGCTCCTCTGTTTGGACAGAAGGGACATACCACTAAGTATCACCTTCTACCTGTGCTTGTGCCAGCAGGACAGCATCTTTCTCTCAGAGAAAAAGAAAATCCGGTGATATGTTTCATTCCCATCATGATTCTGCATCTCAAGCATCATTTGGTGGTGGAGGACATGATAGCCATGACGAGGGATACTTGTCACAACATTCTTCAACTGGGTATGATCACTCATACCATCCTGCTCTGTGGGTGTAAATGAATTTGAAAGTAAGATAATAGCAGTTTAGTAGTATATGATATCATCTCAGGTTCTTCAAAGTACTATTTGCTAGCAAACATAACTCGGCTACCATCTTCGACCTCTTCGGAATCTGTTTCTCCCGAATCCGCCTCTGAAACCGCCTCCTCCGTATCCACCACCATACCTCACCCTTCCATAATGTCTACCCCTCCCATTCATCATATTTAACATCATCATTACTTGCATAGGATTAATACCTAATTGGTGACATGTAAGTCCAATAACTATCAGGATTGCCATGCTTGCCATTGATCCATCAAACAAGTTGGGCTAAAATAGTGGTAAATAAAAAGGGTAGGATGAGTCATTTCATGACAAGGGAAAGAGTTTCAACTTATATATACACTTACCATTTGATAAGATGTACTTCTTTGTCTTTGGCGTGGTGGTGGATCGTAATACTGATTATCATTACCAGTTTCATACTTTGAGTAATACTTTTGATTCTGTTGAGTTGATCGATCATTATATCCACTGGTAGTAGTTCGCCTTTGTTGTTGTGGATCGGCATATCTGTCATATTGTCGTTCATTATCATAACTTCTTTCTTGATATCTATTCTGTTGTGTTGAAGACGAACCTGATTTATATCGATCATATGCATTACCATGTCCATAATTAGCTGTACTTTTACTACCTCCACCAAGTGCGTAGTCCAAACCAAACCTACCTCCCAAAGCGATGTACAAGATGAGAAAGACACATAGAACTTTGACTAATGTTTGAATATCATCTGATTGTGAATGAAACCATTGTATTGCTTGGGAAGCATATTGTTGTATCCTTTCAGTAAATGATAAAGAATAGCCTGGTGGCGGTGTATTGACATCGTCTACATCAATTCCATAATTTCTACTGCTATTGTTATTGCTATTTGTAGATTGAGACTGATCTGCTGGTGGTGCAGATGGTGAAGGATGATCAGGTGTGCTGCTATCACTACTAGAATTGCTATCATCATTGCGTTCTTTAGCATTACGACTTCTCATTTCTTTCACAAGCATTTGTCTAGCAACTTTGTTGTTTTTGTCAAGTGATAATGCTCTTTGAAGTGACAGGCATGCATCGTTACTATGATTTCCGAGGGCAATGTACGAAGCAGCTAATCGGACATGTGCCTTTGCCCATTTGTTGTTTAATGCAATACACTGTATATAGTAATATGGAGAGGTAGATAGGATGTGATCAGATACAGATATTGCAAACACTTTGCAGATATGTTTCACGTAAATGTATATACATTACCCATGCCCATATTGCAAACGTTTTGCAAAAGTAAAGCATAATAGGCCAATCTAAATTGCAAATGATATATGATGTTCATATACATACCTGTTTAGAATCTTCAACTGCTTTTGTGGCCATATCAGCACCGCCAATCTTCAATCGACATGCTATAACATTAGATAACAATACCTGATGTTCCTTTGTATTATTAGAACTGCCTGCTTCTCCAGATGTCAATAAATCAATTGCTTTTGTATATTGAATGAGCGCCTCTGGATAATTCTCATTAACAAAGGCTTGCTGCCCTGCATCTTTAGACTCTTTCCAAGACATTATAATGTGTATATATCTGTTGTGGGTGGCCGATATTATATTCGATATACATACATATCAAATAGATAATTCGATTTGTTGACAAACATGTGCACGTCTATTAGTGCAAATATCACATTACACGTGTATTAAGTGCAATTCGGAGGTAGACACCTTCATAGTCAACTATACTTAGGCGAGGGTAGTGCAGTGCAAATAATTAAGGATACCTTAACGATATTCGTTTTAGCACTCATATACTCTCATAACTTTTATCATATCGATCTATCCTACTCAAGCTACAACTCTATTCAGCGGCAGCAACATTAGAATCTAGTCTTCAATTATCAATATGATACGTCAACTTCCAGTATTTCTAGCGGCGGCATTGGCCCTTACCGCAATTGATAGCACACTATGTTTCACAGCTCCACAATCTCGTACAACGACACAAAAACAAAGAACAACATCATTATCAGTAATTCGTCAACCAATTACAATGCCAACACAAGAACCAATGGTACCCTACCGAGCACCAGGAGCTACATATGATCAATTCATAGGTA
>Ga0075437_13594_pt1 | contig 16102 bp, 12 predicted proteins | sample MintriMetagenome_FD_74266 | JGI IMG/M metagenome (GOLD analysis project Ga0075437, IMG submission 74266) | Marine eukaryotic communities from Monterey Bay, USA to study complex ecological interactions - Minidiscus trioculatus and... | ecosystem: Environmental > Aquatic > Marine > Unclassified...
CCGAGGCTCAACCCTCGGCTAGTAAGCCACGGGGTAGACCTCCAGGTTCAAAACGAGTCAAGCAAGAAGAGTCATCACCTGCCGCTGCTATTGTCAACCTTCCCCGTTCATCACCAAGTGATGTCAAGGAGATGATTGAGTTTTGTCGAGCACTTCGTGGTGGATACGATTCCAAGGGAATCTACCGTTCAGCAGTCGAACGTCGCAAGAGTGCCGAGGCTAATGTCAAGTCACGAGGTGAAAAGTTGATCAAATCATTGACCGATTTGAACTTGACTGTGGATGAACGTACCCGATTACCACAGTATTACAAGGTACATGTACTCAAGGTACTGTGTGACTACAAGGCTCCTCCACCCAAGGTACCCAGTCCAACGAAACGACCGATGCAAGTCCATCCCGCCACGCCTGCTGGTGGGTATCATTTAGGATTTGATGATATTACCGCTGTTCATCATCATCAACATCATTCAGGTATGCACCCACCAATGAGTTCTGCCCATGCCAATTTGAGTTCGGTATTGCTCTCTCAACCTGGTCAGATGGCGTTCCGACCATCACCTGTTACTACATCCAAGAATCGTGGAGGTGCCAGTGGTGAGAAGGATTTGGCATTTGACTTTGATCCCTTCTCTCCAGCCACACGAAAGATGAGTGGCAATCCCTCTGTTGAGAAAATGGCTGCCGCCGCCGCTGCCCAAGGTGTTATCCTGCCAAGTGAAACACCTCGAAGAAGTGATATTGATAAGTTACCTCACTGCAATAGTATGGTGGCCCCAGGATCGGGTTTGTCATCATTTAGTCCATTTATTCATGGAAATTACATGGAAGGATTGACCATGACACCTGGCATGAGTATGACGCCGGGTATGGGTATGACTCCTGGTATTGTTGCTGCTCATCATGCTGCTGCTATTGCCGCATCAGGAGGAGGAGGGGTAGTAGGTGGTGTCGGTGGTGGCGATGCACACTCATTGGCCGAGGCACCACCATCATGGCAGGAAGTTGATGCCAAGATGTTACATGATACGTTTAATTCCGACTTTGAGGGCGAAACGCCAAGTCGTAAGCTTGATGTCTTTTTGGGTGATGGATCTAGTCCTATTCGTTTACCATCGACTGAAGAAATGAAACGTGCTGATTCCAAGATGAATTCTCAAGTTGGTGAAGAAGGAGGAGAAGGGGAATCTGCACCAATAATACATCAAAACTTTTCATTCTCCGATGTATTATCACCAAAGCAAGAAGAAGAAACTCCCACTGCCACTACCGGTGCCAATACGAATCATTTACTTGCCAACAGAGCCGTTGTTACCGATTCTGGTCCGTTACGTATGAGATCGAAGATTACTGATCATTCGACACATCACTTTGATCAATGGGAGAGTCCTGAAAGTTTAGGCATTTTGCATAACGCTGCTCTTGCAGCTTCTCAAGAACTTCCACCACCACCTCAAGCTAGCAGCAAGCCCGCTACAAGACAAAGAAGGTCAAGAGATTGATTTCGTCTCTCGAGTGTTTTTGACATTTCAAGTCATCATTTAAGGTGACATTTCTCGTCTCGTGTCTCTATATGTTTTGTACTATTATCAATATGGCATATTATTTCATTCACCAGTTATATATGTCTAGCTAAGTAGGAGGTGGAGAGTTTCCACAAGGGGTGTTATTAAAGTCAGGTCGAAATTGTTTATATATGTTGTAAGACCTGAGAGTATGTTGTGAAATATGAAATAGTTGCTGGGTATCGTTGTCCGTGCTACAGCAAAAGAAAAAAAGATTACATGTTGTGTTTTTGGGGAACGTTAGGGGTTCTAAAGTAAAGAAACAGTGATGTGTCGTCTCTCCCTCTTCATTACCCACATACATACTACTCCATTCCAAGAGAAGACCTCTCTTGTTGGATGATATTGGGTTTGTAGTCTGCACTCTTCTTTAGAGAAAACCAGATCTCTTTGTGGCGAATAGTCGTGTTCTTCTTACTTATTACACTTTAGCCGGGTAGAGGAATAGCGAGACCTCGTCAGAAGCTCTCAATCTCCTCCTGAAGCCTTCAGCGATGAAGGTGCTCTTATCAAGGTAGAGAAATGAAGAGGACCTACTCGCTCACGTAGACACACAGATTGCAAATGCTAAGTATCGTAGATTAAGCTTACAACTCACTCTTTACTTTTTATATGAATATAGAACACAAACAACATACATCAAACTATGTAAAGGGTGAGGACTTCGAGGCGCTATTTCACAACAACTTTCTAAAGCAGCCATCCTGGATCAAACCATCCTCTTATTCAACTGACACATAACACTTCTCCTACCCTACACCTACTGGATGCTATTCCTCTTTCTTTAGAGATGACGACGGTGACGACGAGCAACCTTTTCAGCCTTTGCATCGGCAACTTTTTCAGCCTTTGCGTCAGCAACCTTTTCAGCTTTGGAAGAGGCACCTTTTGTAGATGATACCTTACCAGCCTTGGCATCAGCAGTCTTTGATGACTTAGCAAAGGGTCTATTCTGAGGTTCAACAAACTCTACTGCTGTTGCTTCGACATCCCCTCCAGCTGCCGCAAACATATCCTTAACCTCAGGCTCTATTAAGAATGACATACTAGTTTCGGTGGCAAGTGACATACTACCATCCACTTCTTGGAGATTGCGTCCCGAGGAGAATCGATCGATGGGTGATACACGACGTTTGATTGTACCTTCTCGCAGGGTTCTAGTACGTGCCTTAGGTTCAGATTCTCCCTTAAATAACTTGGCTGCCTTTGAATGCTTCTCTGCTTTTGCCATCTTCTCAGCTTTTGCATCCATAGTTGGCATAATACCATCAAATCTACCAAAAGTCCCTTGACTTTCAGCGACTCCCTTCTCACCAGCGGCACTATCTGCTGCCGCGAACATATCCTTAACATCAGGCTCTAATGATACCGACATGCTCATACTATCAGTGGTGGCAAGTGACATACTACCATCCTCGAGTAGACGTGCCTTATTGTTATCCCGACGACGTTTTGTCGTTAATAAACGTGCAGTATTAATACGCTGTTGTTGCTTCGAGGATGATGATGCTGATATTATATTATCGGTGGTGGTAGATGATAATGCTCGGGTACGTTTTATTGGTGCATTGGCAAGTTGTCCATCGACGATGGTGTATTGTGATAGGAGGAGTGTTAATGCAATTGCAGAAGTCTTCATGATTGTTGTTGTGTTTGTTTATTAGTTGTGATTGAGATGAGTTGTGTATGAGATAATAGAGTATCAAATGAATTGATTGCAAATTATGATCTATACTTATTGTGTTAGTAGTGCTGCAACTAGTTGTAGTGGTGGCATGCTCGACTCACAATTTCTCAGCAGCAGTGTGGAGGGAACTCTCAATTTCGGAGAGGGTTAGGATACTTGCCACCACCTTAGTGAATCTGCCCTAGTAAAAAGGTTTTCTTACTTACTTTCGTGTTTTGAGTAAGCTTTCCGAACAGTATGGTATCTTTCAGAGGAATAAATATTGTATTTTGGCTATACAACTAACTTGTATTCTTATTTTGTTTGGTGGATGGCCGGCGAAGGAAGGCTTATCATTATCTTGTATGTACCTTATACCAACAACAATATATCCAGGTTATTAGTTTTTAACGCTCTTAATTCTCTGTAACCGCTGTAGTTATTATTAGTGACGGACATATGCTAGGATACGCTTAGAAGGTATCCTTGCCATCTGATATGATATGCTTGATACTGAAGACTTTGGAGTGATAGTGATAATCAAGTATGGATAGTCTACACACCTTCTGCAAGCGTCTGCCGAAGATTGAATTGCATTCTCATCTAAATGGTTCAATCCGGGAACATACATTAGTTGAACTGGCCGCTGAACGTAGCGTTTCACTTCCGAAAAAGTTCTTGATACACGAAAATGAACATCATAATGCAGATAAAGAAGCTCTCCTCTTCAATAACAAGCCACGTAGTTTGAAGGATTGTTTTGATATATTTGCAGTGATTCCTCAGTGTGTAAATGATCTCGAGGTATGTTGTGTTTCATTTGTTATATGTTACAATGAAATCATGTATTATGCTCACTTCATGTGCACAAAATCATATCATATGCATATTTTATATATTATAGGCACTGAAACGAATTACAAAGGAAGTATTGGATGATGCTGCACACGATAATGTTGCATACATAGAACTCCGAACAGGTCCAAAGGTATTGCTTAAAGATTACCGATCATCAGATGAAGAATACTCTACCAAAAAAGAGTATATAAACACAATTATCAATATCATGGGTGAATTCGAAAGAACAGATTATCAGAGATATCAAAATGAGATTAATACCAATAAAAGCAGTGAAGAGTATATACGACTGCCATTAATACCTCGACTTCTTATATCAGTCGATAGATCAGGCACTCTCAATCAGGCAATGGAGAACGTTCAACTTGCAATTCAAATGGCTCAAACTAGCAAATATATTGTCGGAGTAGAGTTAGGCGGTAATCCAATGAGGAACGATTTTGAAGACTTCATATCTGCATTTGACTTGGCAAGGAAAGAAGGTTTGCCCATAGCAATACACTGTGGCGAAGTTCCAATGGGTAATAATGAGTTGGAAGTAGACGAAACAAAGCGGAAAGCATATCAAGAGGCCGAGTCAATACTTCACAACAAACCAGATAGACTCGGTCATGCTTTGCTGTTATCAGATTCATTAATGGAAACACTTATACAACAACCCATTCCAATTGAGTGTTGTCCAACTTCCAATATAATGACATTGGAGCTTGCTAATCATACTAATGGTAGTTTGCTTGATGGTATGAAAATGCACCCACAGCTCGGCAAATGGATAGCGAAGAACTATCCAATCAGTATCAATACAGATGATTCGGGATTATTTTGTACAAACTTGACAAAAGAGCTGCTTCTTGTTTCAAAAGCATATCACTTAAATGAGATAGAGTTGGGAAATATAGTCTTGAATAGTATTGCGCACATCTTTGATTCAACCGGGGATATGAAATCAAGGCTGAGAACTTATATACAAGATCAAATTGCAAGTATATCATCTACTTGATAAGGAATATTATAGGCACGTTTCTATGAATTATGTAGACACTTTACTTCAAGTATACAATTAGAAGCCTGCAAACAACTTCTGAGACTTTTTGTCTAACACATCCCTCTTCTTGGAGAGCATTTCCTTTTCGAGCTTATCATGTGAGCCAAAGTAGGATGCATCTAGCTCATCGTCAATATTTGGTATCCACGGGGGAGAGACTTTCTCGGCCAGAAACGCCTCTCGATACTCAGTTAGCAGGCTCTGGAACCATGGATTAGTTGAAATTTCTTCATCACCTAGAGTGAGCGAAGACCCTATACGTTTTGTACAGTCCTTATTCAATAGTCCTCTTATCAACAACTTTGCCTCATCACAGACCGTCATCCCGTGTTGTTGTGAAGGGAAGGCGAACTTTCCATTTGCTATTCGACGAAAGAGAGTCAATTTGGTGGCTCCAACGTGGATGAAAGGGGTTTGCCCGACAAGCATTTCATAAATTAACACTCCCAAGGCATAATGATCAACACTTAAGGTATGTCCTTTTCCCAATAACATTTCGGGTGCCATGTACTCTGGACTGCCACACGTTGTGAATGACTTGTCAAGCACTATCTTACTAAAACCAAAGTCCACTAGAACAATGTACCCATCAGAATTGATCAACACATTTTCAGGCTTGATATCTCGATGACAAATATTCCTCGAATGAAGATGATGTAATGCTTCACAAAGACATGCGCCGTAAAAAGCAGCCGCGTCGTTTGAGAGATATCCTTTCTTTGACACGTTGTAAATCTAGAATGATGAAAGAAGAGATGGGTAGAATGAGATGAAATGTAATTAAAGTAAACGACCATACTTGAGCATAAGATGTGCACTTACCAATCCAAATAGCTCCCCTCCTTGGACGTAGTCCAGAAGAAGGTAAATTGTGTGTTGATCCTGAAATGTCGACACTAAGTTCGAGATGAAAGGGTGTTCTATTGAAGCCATGACATTCTTCTCTATTGTTACTGCTTTAACCATCTTCTTGACTATAATATCTTTCTTTGACATGGCCTTCATTGCATACACTTTGGATGATTCTTTATGCTGTACTAACCAAACTCTTCCGAACATGCCAGCGCCGAGTATACGGTGCAAGATGAGATCGGTTCGCTTCATTCCCTTCATGAGTTTCCTAGAGAAAGGTAGTGACGGTTTACCCAAACGATTAATATTGCCTATAACCTTGACTATTGATTCTCGTGTTAGCACATAACATTCGGTTGGTACAATTGCTCGTACTGATATACCCTTTTGATCAAAGAATCTAACACTGGTTTTGAGGGGACCAGTTTGGTCGAAGAGGCTCTTTCCTCCAAAGTCTGTGGGCAATGAGTATGAGGACTTAAAATAATGAAGAATTAAGGAAACAACAAAGATGGCCCAACACTTACGGTCAAACTGATCAAATGAGAATACAGAAGATCCGCCACCTCCGTCTGACATTACCATTTGAATCTTTCCCGTCACGATGATGTATATCGCAGACTTATTACTACCACTAAAGCTTATGATTCCTCTGGGGAAAGATATCTTTTCAAACTTGTGCACAAGGCTGTTGATCTCTTGGGGCAGTAGCTTTGACTTTGATATAACAGGGATGGACAGAAGCGCATTTCGACAGCCCAATCTTCTGACCAAGGGATGAAGAGTATTGTGACTGTGCAGGGTAAAGAAGAAAGACGTGAGATGAGATACAAAGTTGTCACGTAAAAATAATTTTCGTTCGACCTACCGTTTGAGGTAATCCTGCTTTGTAATCGCCATCAAACGGGCCTTCTTTGACAGCACCGTGGCATTTGCAATAGATGGGCGATTGGTAAATAGATTACTTTCACCAAAGTGACCGCCAACACCAAGTTCTATGTCGGCTTTACAAGAATCACCAGTGCCTATGTCATGCACAAGAACTTTCCCTGACATGATGAAGAAGAGCATTTTGTCATATGTTCCTTTGGTTATTACTAGATCATCTTCTTCAAAGGTAATAGGGTTGAGTACCTCCTCGAAATCATCCAATGTCTTCTCATCTAGATCCTCGAGTAGTCCAATATTATGTAGAGAAAGAAGAGCAGCTCTACTCTCTGTACATCTCTTCTTTACTCTATCTGCATTGGAACTCGCCAGTATACTCCTAAAGATTTCCCCATCAAGACGATAGAGGATGCATTCTGTTTTAGTAAGACACGTAGCTGTTCGTTCACAGTGATATATTAAACCCAATTCACCAAACACGTCACATTGTCCAAGATCACGTTCATGCTTAAGCCCTTTTAGTGCATTCAGTGGGATGAAAGATGTATCTATATCATCATCGGCATCACCGCTAGTTGCTACTGCTTGTTCTTCTCCGGTGAGTGTAGAGGCTGCACTTTCCCTCACTAAGGATAAGACTTGACCCACAAGCTTGTTATTGTTTTCTTCATCTTCATTAATATCTTCGGGTATGCTATCCTTGTAGATTGAGAATAGACTCTTCCTCAAGTTCAGTACATATGACTGTCGGAAAGGTTGTGTTTTGGGCTTGTTTAATGGTATTTCAATTGGGGCATGCTTGCCTAAATCCATTGCAGTGTCATCAACATATTCGTCTGGAGATATGTACACAGCCACTTCTCCTTCTAATATCAAATACAAATAATCGGGAGTATCTCCTTTTCTTATAAGGACGGTGTTCTTTGGCACCAATACTCTCTCCATGCTATCTTTGAGTTGTTTACGGAAATGATCTGATAGCCCGTCAAAGACGAAGTTATCATCGTCCACTTTTATCAAGAAATATATCTTCCTCTATTGTTCTATTAAGCTCCTTTAATCCATCATCCTTTCTTAATACTAGTATATTATTATCAAGTTCTTCTCCTGATGCACTCTCAACAGTTGTACTTTCATAACTACAATCCTGAGGTATATCACCAAACAAATTACTCGACGAGTCTGTATTATATAAAGCATGTACACCTAAATCTTGACCAGTAAATACATTATCAGTATCAACCATAACTCCCTCGGTAACCAATGGTGGTGCCAGTAGATTATGTCGATCTCTAAATTCAGCATGTAATGTTACATTGCGTTTCTTATTCTTAATCCGATTACTTCTTTTGGTATTATTAATTGAAGTTGGTGAACTTTTCAATGAACTGATGGCACCAGTTGAGTATGTATTATGATCATCGTGATCATCGCCATCGTGCCATGAAACGATTGCAGATTTTTTGTACCTATCTTGATTGACACAGTCTTTGCAACATATTTGTCCCATATTTGCAATTATAAATACAACACAGTTGATGTATGATCAATATTACATCAACACAGTATGTCAGATACACTCTGTCTTTTTATTACCGAATAATACGATGCCCGGCGGAAGTACGCAAAAACTCAATAATGACGAAGTATGTGAAAAGTGATGACAACTATATAGAACCTAAGATATCACATGCATACTGACTTCGAATCAATCTGCGAGAACTGACAACAATCAACAATCAACTATCAACAATTAACACAGATAATTTTCATGCAGAAGAAAACTATTTAAGAGGGGTGAAGAGGTATCCTCACGCGCCAACACCAATTGAAAGAGTGAATGACGACGTACGTTCGGACAAGTATATAGACATATCGGTATATCGGCATAATGATGTTTTTGTGGGTGCACAGTTTGACAGAACTCTGTTCCTATTGCTTTATAAGATGTAAGATGTTCGAGTCTCATAGTAAAGCGGTATCCTAATGTAAATGATCACTGCACTATTTGCTAGTACGATAGTTGTGAGCTGAGGTTGTCGGCAATGAGACCATGAACTATGCAGAGGATAGGCTTGATAGACGTGCTAGGTCGTCAGAAAATAATACAGGGGGTAGCGGTACGAGAGATCAATTAGCATGTGATTTAAAATGTGCACATGATGTGCTCATTTCTTCATCGTCATCTAATACTACAAAACAATCACTAATAGAATTACGAGATGCACATGAACTATGTGGTAAGACCTTACGTGATAGTGGACAGAATAGACAGGCAGTATATCACTTTGGTATGGCGTGGCGGATAAGTCATTTAAATTGCCGCCCAGACAAACATATGAATTGCAATACAAATGATGAAAATTATGTTGATTGCAATATTGTAGATGAACATGAGAAAGCTGTTGGGGATTATGCACAAATGTGTGAACTGTCAGGTTTTCCTGAAGTTGGTGTATTAGCTCTTTTGTATTACCGTGCTGGTGGTAGTTTAGATCATCAAGCACCATCGATAGACAATACTACACAATCATCAACAAATTGTTGCTGTGGTATGACAGAGTGTGGCTCGTCTCCTTGCTATATTGCATTTCCACACCAGTCTTCAGTTATGAACGACATTCTCGATGCTTTAGATACATTATCAATCAGTAGTAGTGACGATAGAGAGTTCCCCACCGCATCCGATATACTTGGTCAGCTATCTTCATACACGAAGAAATCTACCACAATCAAAGATCCAGTTAGTGCAATGCATACATTCTTGTGTGAACGAATAAAGAATGTACCGCCTATATTGCAATTTTGGAATGATGGAAGCATTGTATCGACATCAAACAATACACAAAACCATCAGTATAGAACATTACCACCAGTTACACTTCTCTTGCTGTTAAAGCTACTCTACTCCTCGCCAATATCGAATTCATTTCTACAATTGGCATGCATATCAATGCCCTATCTAGCGGCTAGATTCCCTCCTTCATCTACCGAGGGGAGATTATTAGCAAGGAATTATAAATCACACATGGCATATTATGTATTCATTCGATATTTAGTATTGGGCGAAAGGGTCAAGAAGCACAGAAAGGGTAAAGTCATCCATCATGTAGCAGTTTGGGATGTTGTATTTCGTTTAGAGGAATGTGATCAGAGCAGATTGGGTACAAGTAGTTTAGTAAATGAAAAGAAAGAGGGCAATCAAGATACAACAATATCAAGTTATTGCTCGAAGATTCTTCGAGAGTGTTCATGCAAACAAAATCAGGAAGCTTCTATGCCCATCATCATGCAACAAAGTACATATCCTCCCATTTATGTCGTTGGTGATTCTCATGTACTATCTCTTGCATGGCAAATACTCTGTATTGATACTTCAAGTGGACAGAAACAACGGCAGTTCGTACCATTTCCAGCGACAGGGTTAAAGGCGTTTCATACAACAACACCCAGGTTCTTTACCCATTACAACCTCCATGCTTGTCTACAACGGCTACCTTCATCTTGTCGAACGATCATTCTCTCAGCTGGCGAGATTGATTGTAGAGAAGGTATTGGTGGTCTTTTGTTAGAAGGATATGATCAAGACTGTAGTGAAGCCATTGAAAAGACGGTGGTAGAGTATCTTCGAGCAATAACAGAGTTGGCCAAGCAATATAAACTTCAAGTTTTACTAATGCCCGTGGCACCTCATGCCTACAGGTCTGAAAAGAATGGCAAGTCATTAGGAAGAGCAAAGAGGAGAGAAACTATGCACATCTGGAATCACATCTTAAGAAGAGAACTCATAAAGGAAGACGGATCATCACAACAAAACAAGTACAATCAAATCTTCCTACTAGATTATGAAGAACACTTACGTCAGAACGATTGCAATAGTCCAGTTGACTACGTACTACATCCATCCTACAATGCAGACTACACTCATGTAAACAGTGCTCTAGTGCCTTTACTTCAGGTTGCTATCGAACAAAGTGGGTGTGATTTTACTCTACTATGATGATTATCAGCCTATATTACACACACTGGGTCGAGCTTCAAGCTGCTCTATTATTCACAACACGATGCATTGGCTTACCGAAGATTGTAGTAGCGCTGTCGTTACTTTCATCTTCTCCAGAAGTCTTCTTATCATCCACGAGTTTATCAATGAGATCGAGATAATCTTGTGCTGATACTACATTATCAGGCCGTTCGAAACCACAAGTATAATCTTCTTGATATGTACTGTGGCTCCTCGTCAACTGTGCTAGCGGTGGTTGATTGTTTGAAGCTCCTTGATAATGTTGAGTAGCCATTCCTGCTGGTGCACTGTGACTTCGATGATATGTATAGCCATTATTAGGAAGAGGGAGTACTCTATCACAACTACTTGGTGGACTAATAATGACTGTATGTCGGGGAACCGCCGACTCATTACTCTCTTCTGGTGAAGGTGATGAATAGTTACTACTGATAACGGTTGATGATTCTACACTTGTTGGGGCAACAATTGTCTTCTTGGTTTCTGTTGTTGTATTATTAGCAGTGACGATGGCGGCAGAAGTAGCAGTATCCTCCTCCATCTTCTTGTACATGGATATCTTCTTCTTGTATTCTTCTCTTCCGATATCAGCTAGTCCACAGAACACTGAATAAGAATAGTATATATGGTGAGTATTTTTATGGTATTCATACTATGCAACATACAAATCAATTGTTCTTACCAGCCTTGATAAACTGATCAATCGAATTCCATGCGTCTCTAGTGATAGTGCACATCTCAACAAATCCTAGACCATGACTACGTTTATGTACACGATCACGTTTATTCTCATTTGGAAATAACTTATCACCCGTCATGACGGAACAAATCTTGGAAGAACGAAGGTTATTAATCTCAGTTTGTGATAAGGATGATAGTTCAGTATCAGTTGTGTTTTCTAGGCCAGGCACACACATGATGATGTTTCGTATGAGGGTTGCTTCATCCATTTTAAAAGAGGTATGTTTACCAACGGCACTGCTCAAGTATGCAGTCAACTCCATGACTTTTATCCGCTTGTACCTGTAGAACAAGTTGTATCCAGAAAGTGGACGTTTGGGCTTTTTTGCCTTCTTCATTGGACTGTTGTTGTTATTGTTCATGACTTTCAATACTAATGCTGTATTTCATCTGATATACACTAATAGTGTTAATACCTACTTCTTCTCATCACTACTACTGTCCAGACAAGGCATCAATCTGATTATTCAAATTCAACCAACATAAAGCGCCACCTAATGTATGCATCACTTCATTTAGAGCAATCTTCTCACATTAGGCAATAGAGCCTGTAAGATGGAACTGCCTTTACATGAATGCAACTGCCAATAAAAGGCTACTAGAATGCATCATTAGCACTGCCACAAAGTTATATAACTGCCAATGAAATCAGCATTTTGTGGGCAGTGGAGAGGCAGTACTTTTTCAGCTTCTTCTTTTGTGTTCCTTGAAGTGACACTGCGACACTTAGAACAATAGACAATAGTACTTTCAACAACTAAGAGGAAAGTGGGAGGTAGATAAGAAGAGACAGCGATATACACTTTAAACAGTACAAGATGGCATCTAGTATAGCAGTGTCCAGATTAGCAGCGGCGGAAGTATCCATAGGATCGTCGTTGGCGGCTGATAATGACAACGGATACTATGAACAAGACTATGAACAACAATACAATAGAATAACAGGACACAATAGTAGTGATGTGTCGCATAAACCCCATTCAACCAGCAAGGTAGAAGAAGAAGATGATGATGAAGATGGTGGCCTCAATACAATATCACTAAGTTGCAATGAAGACGAAGAAGATGATAATGAAAAAGAAGATGTTGTCGGACATGAAACTAAAACGACAATAGAACGGCGGAAGAAGAAGATACCATGTCATCGTAATATATCACTGAACAGATCACTCATTGGTATTATAAAGCCACGCCTTACTAATTCACAGGACATAACCGATACATCAATATTAAGAGGCCAAGAAGCAAACTTTGACTTTGATTCACTGTTTGACAGTGTTGTTTTGGAGATGGATACAAGGAAAGTACGACGTGTAAACTTTAATACTCGTTTGGAGATATACTTCTTTGAATAGGGTATATGAAGAGTGCATCTTAACTTATCACGAGGACAAGGGTTGTAGAAAGATAAGAGAGATGTATTCGACTGGTATTTTCGCCGGTATTGGCTAATTTACTGTCCATCCACAGTTCAGAGAGATTAAAGCATCATAAGATATAAATATGATCTTTGGTCATACATAATATATAGGCATTATTGGTATTGATATGGCATAGCACTTTCTACGCTTGCCCACAACTTTTGTTGAAGACACACCAAGGATACCGATAAGTTGTCTAAAATTTAGCTCCTCATCTCTGCAATATCACAACCGTCTCAACATGGTTACTACCCGGAAACAACACATACCCGGTTGCACTTTCTAACTTCCATCCAGCATTCGATGTCAACAAAGTATCCAAGTCTCGTGCTAACGCGTCAAATCCACAACTAACATATATCAATGTCTGTACATCATTCGTCCAATTGATTGTATGACGAGGTAAATGTGATATCAATGCTGGACTTTCGGCATAAATTTGATTCGGATTATGTTTCAGTGATAGCTGTTCTAACACTCCTTCATCTAATCCCTTACGAGGCGGATCAACGATGAGAACGTTGGCACCCAGTGCTTGTCCTCGATGTAGTGCCAGGGCTGCATTGGCTTGCATATATGTGACACGGTCTTCTGGATTACTCTCGGGAGCTCGTTGGTTACCTCCGTTATCACTGTTCATGGAATCCATCAAGTCCTTGATTGACATTTCACCACTTGATTGTCCACCTCTACCTCCGCGGCCGCCTCTTCCACCTCTTCTATTATTCCTGCCTCTACCACTACTGGAATTAGCATCACACTCCTCCAAGAGGTACGCCGGATGTTCTGACTTTCCCACCAACACCCAAATAACTTCATTATTTACCCTCTTCAGGTATGAAGGTGCAACCGATCTACTGTTGCCACAATTTGTTGATGGTACATCAATAGACCAAGTAATTTGTTGATTAGTTCGTTTGAGGAAATCACGACTAGAATAATGTATAGTGGGCATGATATAATATAATGTGATGTGTAATCTTGTGTGTACTTCTCAGAGTAATTCAATGTTGTTGGGAAGTATATCAATTATCGGTATTTCTGACGACACACTGCAGATAAATCAAAGCAAACTCAATCTAACCATCATCTTTGAACAGTATAACCATTGTGTGTAAGAGTAAGTGTGGAAGTAGTAAAGAGAGTATTTGTTGAGTCATGATAAGCACCCAACACGACCTAAAACCCCAACTCTTTCCCCATTGCAGTGAAAACTGATTGAAGGTGAAAACTCTATCAAAATTACTGCCGTACCTGCTGCTTTCCACATATGCATTGAATACCAACCTGATACGTCAAGTATATAAGTGCTCTAAACATAACTTGTCTATTTTGTATTTTGCACATCTTATGCTCATAACTCATATGATCTACCGAACACAACATATGTAATAGTCCGGCCTCTCGACCACTATATCTACTAATTGATGTACCACTATTTGCAATTGGATAATAAATAGTTGTAGATCTTAGTAGAGCGCGCCGCCGGCCGCCTTAAGACGCAGTGAGCCGCAAGAGGAAGTTGAGTTCGAAGTTATAAAATTTGGCGATCAAACTGGTCACCTCTTACACTCACCGGATCCATCATGTCCATCAACTTTTCATACTACTAGGTACCAGCCAATTCGTAAGCCGCTGCCATCGTTAGAATATCTTGATGATGATGAAATCTATATCAAGAGTTTGCATTGCAATTTGTATCATACAGAGTGTCGTAGGCTTCTCGCCACCGATATCAAAGTTTAGAACACATCATGTGAGCATTTCTATTTCTCAACTCTCTGCCTCTGCAAGAGGTAATACCTACAAACCACAACAAGAAGATCGATCAACCCGATATAACAACAATGATAACTTCTATGATGATCTTGATGATGAATTTGAAAATGATATAATACAACAAGAACGATTCACGGGATCAATAAACTGTAAACATTATGGTGAATGTCCTGGTTGCGTGAGAGATATGAACATTGCAGAGATTGATGTTATTGATTCAGCACGGTTATACTTTTCTAGTTCGTCTATACAAAAGTATATTATTAAGAATAACAACAAGAGTAGAAGATACAACAGATATGATGATGGTGAAGAATATGATGAATTCTATCAAATTAAGATACCATCACCAATCAAACAATGGCGTACACAGGCTAAGCTTGCAGTCTCCTCAGCATCAACATGGTCACGATCTGCAGGATGTACAATTGGTTTATATCAACGAAATTCACACAATGTACTATCCATACCTGACTGTGCAGTCCATCATCCATCAATTAACAAGGCAGTTGAAGTCATAACACAAGCAACACAAACAGTTAAAACACCCGCCTACGATGAAGACTCAGGAGAGGGTCTATTACGATACATCCAACTCCAAGTTGAATTAAGTTCAGGCAAGATATGTCTATCATTAGTAATGAATGCTGAAAAGTTTAAAGAAACACAACCACATTTATCCTATCTAGTGAAGGAACTTAAAAAGTATGATACTAAAAAAGAGAAAGATGATAAATTATGGCATTCAATATGGGTACATTGTAATGATTCACATGGGAATGCAATATTCGCACGAGATGTAACGCGATGGCATCCTGTGGATGGCCCGCCGTATATTCGTGAACAGATACCAGGTAGTGATCCAGAGAAGAGAGAGGGGTTGTTATACTTTCAACCATTTGTTTTTCGTCAGGGAAATTTACAGGGATTTCATGATATTGCAAAGCAAGTATGGGAGAATATACCTGTTGGTTCGAAAGTTTGTGAATTATACGCAGGGGTTGGATTACTTGGACTAAGTGCCTTATTGCATCATGGTAAGATGGATCAACAGCTACAAGAGGAGGATAGTCGTGATAATGTACATAGTGCTGATACTATGAATGGCGGATTGGCATGGTTACGTTGCTCAGATGACAATCCTGAGAATGCAAGGTGCTTTGAACGAGCGGTGAATAGTATGCCAATGAGTATTACTGGGCGCGCTCCTCGCAAGTTTAACAAGGATGGAGGCAAGAAGGGTGGAAGAGGAGGTAGAGGCAG
>Ga0075437_14054_pt1 | contig 16046 bp, 18 predicted proteins | sample MintriMetagenome_FD_74266 | JGI IMG/M metagenome (GOLD analysis project Ga0075437, IMG submission 74266) | Marine eukaryotic communities from Monterey Bay, USA to study complex ecological interactions - Minidiscus trioculatus and... | ecosystem: Environmental > Aquatic > Marine > Unclassified...
GCTTTCTCAAGTTCTGCCGTGGGTAGATTAGCAATGCCTTCTTGACCTGGTTCAATCTTATTTGGATATTTACCACTACTTTTGAGAAGTTTACGACTCTCGCGTTTAGATAGAGGAAGAAGTACAAGTTTAGCCGTCATTATGTTGATGGGTATATTAAGTAGGTATTATAATTTTGGATTTTCTTGTGATGTTTGTATTTGTAGGTTGAAGTAAGATATTTCGTTTGCTCGCCATAAATGCCATGACATGAGCTCCTTTCTGCCTCTATTCATAGTTTGTTTCCTATTATTATGTTAATATGGAACAGTTCGTTATCGTTACACTGCATACATAGAAAATAATCAGATACTAACGCTCTTTCGAATGACGGTAGTCCAGTGAATGTTGTTGCAATATTGAATGAGTATGAGAACACTTACCCCCCATCCCGAATAGCATATATAGAAAATACATACTTCATTACTTCTATGGGCGTTCCAGCGAGGACAGTGAAATACCAGAGTTCGGTAGAATTCAAAAACATAACCATCAAATAGTTAGAGTACAAGGATAAGTGTGTGATTGGATAATTGTAATACCATACCATCTGCCGAATCGCATCCACATTTATTTCCATATTATCTCGTAATAAGGTGATAATATATGTACTGCATTGGGTGGTTGATTTATGAGGGCAGTAGGAGGCGGTTACCAGTTGGGGCAGCAGTTCCCAGTAGGTACTGCAGAATAGTATCCTTAACTGGGCCAGGCACCTCTATTTGATAAGCTTCCCTGTCAGTACTGGCTGCTTCTGCCTGATCAATACTCGCCTTCCATAACGCCAATTCAAATAGTGTTGTGGCCTCTTTCATTTCGTAGTAGGTTAACAATTCCTCAACCTTGACCAGCTTTTCTTTATCTAGATAAATATCTGTATTCCGATACCCAGCGCGTATGTTGACAGGAATAGAAAGCTCTCCGTCTCTCCATTCTACTGCCGGGATATCATCCATCTTGGCCTCTATACCTCTTTGCCCTGCTTGAATGATATAATCTAAACGGGCTGAAAATCTTGGAAATTTGAATCTCTCCAATAATGTGCAATTAGTAAATACTGTATCTCCGATTTGTATCCTTTCATTATAGATAACAACCTCACTCAATCTACTGCAATTGTTAAATGCATACTTTTCAATCTCAACTACTGTTGGAGAGATGACAATACTTTGTAATGACAAGCAATTGTGAAATGTATGTGATTTGATCCTCTTAATCCCATCATTCAACACAACCTCTCTCAAACTACTGCAATATGCAAATGCATTTTGACCAACGTCATTAACAGTCCAAGGTAATGAGATACTTTGCAATGAAGAACAACGATCAAATGCATTTGAACCGATCTCCTTTAATCCATTATTAAGTACCACATCCCGTAAATTGGCACAGCCTCTAAATGCACTATAACTTATCTCCGTAACAGTAGAAGGGATTAAAATTCTTTGCAATTTGCAATTATGAAATGCGGATCTTCCAATTTCTCTGAGACCCTCATTCAATACTACCTCCTTTAAACCTTTGCAATTAAAAAATGCACTCTCGCCTATCTTTGTAACAGTGGAAGGTATGTTGATACTTTGCAACGAAGAACAGCCAGAAAAGGCGGATTCTCCTATCTGTCTAAGCCCATCGTTAAGTATAACTTCTCTCAAACTTTTACGACAATAAAATGCATTCTTATCAATATCTTCAACGCTTGGACGAAATTGTACATGTGTCACATTATCGGGAATATCTTCATGGCCAATGTACCCACCGAGCACAACTGTATCATCATTCATTTTTGGCTTTTTTGACATAACTAATTAGCTTTTTATTGTGCAGACACAGCGAGCGTACAGCTAATCAGCTTATGTACAGCTAATATATCCAAATTTGACATTAGTGTTCTCATTTTCTGGGATTGCTATCCCACATTGGTATCCCCGTTGCAAGAATAAAAGTGACCACATATTAATATTTGGGAAGAGGAGACGCCAGGTACAAATTGTTACATGGCAGAAGTTGCCTATTGAGAGAATGTGTGGCGCAACAGCTGCAAGCCTATGGTGTTCTATCTTCTTCGTGTGGTTTTGGGCGCCACGAGGCTCCAAAGAGTGGTCTAAGAATCTAGCAAACAGCTTGGTGTTGGTCGTGTGACAGTAATGTGAGGATACCGGTGAAAATTCTCCTCCTTCACCATTCTACCTCATCCTCCTGCTTGTGTGCGGTGCCTCCTTAGGAGATACGATACGATTAAGATAGAGAGGTAAAAGATAATATACTTGATTTTGGTTTGATGGTCATGGAACATTATATTAGTGTTTATCCGCCAGAGAAAGCACTATTCCAACATTAATTATTTGTTTCTTTGGAGCACAAAACCCCAAAGACACAACCGTCATACAACTTCATTGTCGATGCACAACAAATCCTGCATAGATACTCCCCACAACACTGTAATTTCTTCATATCTCTGTCTTGCACAGGATAGAAACAAACGGGACATTCTCTTAATAATTGTGTATCTCCCGCGGTGTTGTCTGACACAGACAAGCTGTTGAAATTTTTGATCGGTGACATGATAGATGATGATACCGCTAAACCTTTCTCTGTTTCGTGCGGTTATTAGAACTGTTCCCTTGTGGAGTAGTATATTTTCTTCTACTAGAATATCGATTGAATGGCCTAGTTACATTGACCGGGGCGTGATAAATTTGTTACAGAAGAAGTGGAGCAGAAAGATATGAGAGGGGCACATAGGTTGTGCCTTCGTGCCCTACAGCAGATCGGTAATTGCAAATGATGAGGGCACTTAGGCACTTACAATTGACAACATTCCTTGATACCATAATATATCATCGCCAACATCATGGCGACTTTGATGCCCATCCACCCAGTTGCAAAGCCACGTCAAGAAGTAGTCAACAGAATCAAGGAGCTAGAAAATATAAACTCGTTTGTATTATCTCCCGCCCAATCAATAATATGTTTGCAAAGAGCTGCCGCTGATTTAACAAGGGATGGCTCATATGAACATACTTATGCACCAGAATGCCAACGACGTGATTTTGATGTTGAACAAGCTACGGTTAATGAAGCTCAAAATATTGCCACCAAACTTGTTCGGACCAATAATATTATCATTGTCTCCTCGATCAACACAAGAAGCATGGCAGAGTTGTGGCGAATGGACGATGACGATGACATCGACTCAGAGGCAATTCACTTGTTACATTACTTAACTTATGAATGTGGTTGGATATTAACAGTGTTGGGTGATGAAGACTGTATCGATTTGGGTGTGAATATATATTGCTTAGTAAAGGATCCTGGATCAGAAACAATGCATCCACTGCTAGATCAGTTCAATCAACTCTATTTCACATCAATTGGCGAATATGTAATCGAGGAAGTTGCATTCGGGACTAGGTATCAGATCGAGGTTTTAAACCCATTGGATAAGATGAGTTGGAGGGATCCGAAGAGTACTCCTCATGAACAAGGTTACGATGAGGGCGAAGACGTCATGATTATCAATGATGATGAGCAACAGGAATGGTCTGCTACCTTCCCGCTGGATACAACAGACGACGAAGAGAATGGAGAACTGTTACGCAGTTTATATGCTAAGCTTGACTCAGTTACGGAATATAAAAACAGCTTAGCTGCCGAGATAGTGAGGTTGAATGGGATCATTAACAGTCTACAGACAATGTAAATGATTGGAAGTGGGTAAAGCTTTAGAGTGATATTATTTACGTGTTTAATATTAAAAGATAGTAATCTCGACAACATCTGCTTTAATACAATAAAGTTGGCCCCTAGCATTAGTCGGAGTCACCAATCATTCCATTACCTTCCCCAGGTCTATCCATCTCATACTTATCTCGAATCTCGGCATCTGTTAGCCCAATTAAATCAGATAGATTGTCGTCTAGCCATCTTGCTACATTAACCTGGGCCTCAAAACACAAATCACATCTCACCTCTTCGGCTTCCTCGAGTTTGCTGTAGGGCATCCATTCCCTAATAACATTCTCATCGCTGTTGTATTCATGAAACATTTCATAGTCGTATGTTTTATCGGCGTCGTCTTTGCTGTATTCCATCTTATAATAATAGTCCGGCTTCACAAATATACTCATGCCACAGCTCGCGTCTCTTAACTCGCCCACTGCTTGCAAGACACCACTTTGCCTCCAACTCACCAGATCAAGTCCAATGATTGTAATGCCACGTTTTGTGTATTTCTCATAACGACTAACAGTATGTTTAATCAACATATTGTGAAATTTTACAGCCGTTTCTTCAATAAGTCGACCCAGAGTCCAATTAAACTTACCCAGATATCCACCGTAACCTTGTCTAAAGAGATCCATAACCGCCATAAATATCAAATGGCGCTTGATATCACGTTGAAGACGAAGGAGGGATACATCTGGAGTTGGGTACGTAAATGGAAACATTGGACACTTTAGAGTTGACAAGAATACGTTTGGCCTAAGCCTATCAACAGCAAGATGCAAAAGTCTGGTTGCACCAGTAGCGCTGTGACCATTATCAAGCATCAGCTGGTGAAGGCACATCTCACTGGTGACTTCATGGAGACATCTACTGGCTTGCTCGTGTATATTGGCCATGTATTGTAGTGAGATCTTATTAGCGATGATACTCTGAAGTTCTGTTTGGCGATTGAAAGACAACCTAGGGCTTGGAATAAACCATTTGTTGTCTCCATAGTATGATGCACCACAAATGGCCAAATCAAATTTTTCGATTGCTTCTTGTGGCATCCGCCCAGGCTTGTGTATCGTATCACCAATTCGTATCACCAATGTGGTAAAAGCGAACACAAAAGAAGGACGATGTTTAGAAATATCGAAATGATATGCATGCTGGTATCTAAGTACCAAATACTCACCTTCATCACAATCAAGTCAATATTAACAACGCTCTTCTTTGTACCAGTGAACATTCTGTACTTAATATCCGCTCCATCACTGGTACTCAACATGAAACTCCTATCCCCCCTCAACCTAAATACACTGCCACTCTTGATGGTAAGATAGGTGTTGCCCCCGCCACCATTGTAATAAAACTCAACATGACTGATTGGAGAATCATTTATCTCCGTTTTTGACGCTAGTGTGAAAGACCTATAGATCTAAATGTTTATTTTCAATGTGTCAGGACACCCCCCAAAAGGATAGAGATACAGAGACACGGTATCATCCCTTTCAATAGACTCACCTCTGTATGCCCACAAAAGATCTGGTTGACATCTGCTCCAAGTAGCCAAGAACGGACTATAGGTGCGGCGTCGTCGGTACATATGATGTCTAAGTCCGAATCATTCCATCGTGTACCAATAACAACTTGTACCAAAGTGCTACCACTGTGAAGAAAGGAAAACAATATCATCGAGTACAGAGTTTGAGTGAGCATATAAACGACATAACAAATCCCGATTACCAACGTACCTAATGCAAACAGAATGAGGAGTTGGCAATGTCTTTGTCATTGATGTAAATGATTGCAATGGATTCAAACATCCGAACCTTGTTTTTCCATTATTCAGTACCCCGAGTAATCTCTCGTTGAGAGTATTGTAATCCATATTAGACGTAGATGTATCCATAGCTCAATTATAGCATCTGGACCTCTTATCAGGACACTAACACACAACAAATCACCCACATACACTTTCCACACCAATAAGGTTGGAGAGAAATTATAATTATGACATCCTCTCTCTTTTTGGCACATACATAGTAGTTATGTGCCCCTACCGCCACCGCCATCTGCAGGAGGCACTACAGCCTCGAGCACTAGGCGGGCAGAAGTTCTCATTCTCTCATCTCTCGATTCGATTAGCCGTAAGTTGAACCGCCCCTACCTACTACGTGAAATGTAGTGAAGAGTGAAGATGGGATCATAGTTGGGGGTGACTCGTGGCAGAGGATATCGGTCGAGCCCTCCGCGCGCGTACTGAGTTTTGAAGTTTTCCGATAGTTTTCCGTGAGTTTTATGCATTTTTGTTTAGTCTTGCTAACAAATTTGTAGTAACAGGACAAACAATTCACGGAAAACTTCAAAACTCACGAGGAGCTCGACCGGTATCCTTACTAATATTTTTCTTGACACCCCCATCCATTCCCATGAGTGAAGAGTACACCAGAGGTAGGAGATAGAAAAACAGATACTTTCTCTCAACAAGGTAATATTAACAATTTTATTTATAACTACCTTACAACAATTTTTATTCAGTTGGATACCACCAAATTGTACCATATAGAAATAAAGTATACTACAATATTATTATCGTGCCCTAATTCCCCAACCATCGCAATATGTAGCTCACCATATAGGACCTTCCTCTATGGGCAGTAAGATATCCGTGATGTGCCCCTCTAAGCATAAATAAAAACAACTGTATGAGTATTAAGCGCTGCATTAGTATAGTATACTTTGGAAGTTTTAGGGCTACACATCGTGAATCATGGTGCTCGATTTTTTGGAGGAAGGTTTGTATGACGACGAGGCGGAAGAAAACGACACTACAACCTTGACAAACCAAGATGTATATTGTTGTCCCATATGCTATACAGATACTTATGGTAATGCAACCAGAGAGACATCACGTGTTAAAAGTAATGAAGAAGAAGACTCAGAATCTGTGGAAGGTGTAGAGCAACTAGGATACAGCAATCCAATGGATGTAATATCAACCAAGCAAGACTATATCAATTGGTGTTTTCATACACTTGATGATGTCAAGGACCATATAAGGAATGGGCATGGTCTTGATTTATCTGTAATCATGGAAAGTAATGATTTGATTTACAGATTCCAGGTGAGTTTTTTTTTCTTTTCTTTTATTATTCGTTGATTACTATCATACTCTTACCAATTTCACACAAGCTTCGTGCTAGCGATGGATTGATCAGCCGTTACCTAGACTGTACTGGTGAGTCCTCCAGAAGTTATTGGACTCCTGTTGTAAAACGTTCATTCAATAAACTTGCATCAATCATATCAACGATACATTGTAGTGAGTCCTCATCTACACGCAAGTACAAAACATGTCTTAAGACTTGGAGAATACTGACCAAGCCTTATTTACGGTCCACCAACATTGATATTATTGACGATAGTAGTTACACAGGAGACGATTTGAAGCCAATGCCGATGTTAGAAGTTGACTTAGATGAACACAAAGAAGAAAATATAATCGATTGCTACCGTAAGATGGTACCTCGTGGTGGAGCAAGTGTAGGATCATCCGACAACTCTCAATATTCTTGTGACGGAACAATTGTAGCATCATCCGAAAAATCATACGAGGATGGAGATGGCACCGACAATGAAGATGATGGAGACGGAGATGTTAGTATCGAGAGTGCAAAAGACGAATGGTTGGAGAAAAAAAAGGCAAAACCAAGCGCTGCTAGAAGAAAACTGGAGTTCCAACGGTTTCTCAATCAGCAATCGCTTGATTCTCTTGATGTCGGCGACTCGAGTTGTATCGTTCCTGTTACAAGCCCAGAGAAAAAGAGGAGGAGGATTGATTTGGACTCTGATGAAGAAGCTTGATCAAGTTTGTTGGGATTTGCTCGATTAGGTATGTATCAATGGTCAATAGCCTTCATGTAAAGAGTTAGTGGCCCACAAATGGCAATATCTAGAAAGGTAGAGATAGAAAAATACAATTAGTAGATAGAGATAGAAAAATACAATCAGTAGATAGTTTTCTATCAACAGGAGGAATATGGCTTCTCGAACCTTTGGTAGCTCGGACCTCACGGTATCTCGAACTTCTTTAGCTCATACCCCATATCGGTTTCCTATAATATCCCCGGAGTAAAGGTACATACCCCTTCTCGAACCTTACGGAATCTCGAACTTCCTAGGGTCGAGACACCCAAGGTTCGAGAAGCCGTATTGGACTGTATCACTACATATGTACGATAGATACCTCAATTAAGTTTCTTCATCATGCATCCCATATGAATATTAGCCCAAGGATTAGTATTCTATAGTCTGGTAAATACATATATAGAAAGATGTCTGGATGGTAAGTTAATGATATGGGTTCGTTGAAGATATGCGAAGAGTGTTACTTATACCGATGATGTCAACTTTGATATTATCTTGTGACACATGTGATGGGTTTTTGATCATCCTTCTAACTGAGTTAAGTTATACAAACTGGTGTTCGTCGCCACGCTGTATCAATTTAGATTAGGTTTTAGTTTGTTGGGACATTGATTTCGTGTATATCTTATATATACTCTGCAATAATAAAACCCAAAGATGATACCTTCTACTCATTTAATCCTCTCACCCCAAATTTCATATGTAGATTGTCAACTCATCTATTTTCGACATATCAAAGATTGTTAACTCCATAATTTGAGGTGTAAACTTGTCAGTAGGATAGGACCAAACATCAAAAAAATAATATGGATATCGATAGCCGACGTACGTTGCGTAGGATTCAGGGGAATGATGATACATTGACAAAATTATGTTTAGGTAATTTATATGGAGATAATGATAGTACCGGTACTGTTTGGTGTTGGGGTAGTGGTGACTATCAAAGACTCGGTGTTGCAATCGGAAAGAATAGTCATCTCACAAAATTGGAAGTGGCTGAAGAGATAGCAACCGAGAGCATTGCAAATGACGACCTCATTGCCGGCCTTAAACAGAATTCATCCATTACACAGTTGGAGCTGATTTGTGATCATATTGCTATCGCTCATGGAGCAGGTCAGCAAATACTGGATGCCTATCAAGGAAAGAATAATCAACTCACGCATTTGCAAATTTGGGATTGCTATCTTACGCATGCATCAACAATTACCAAAACATTAAAATGCAATAATCTACAAGATATCGAGTTGATATATTGCCAAATAACAGATGTTCAATTATCGCCCATAATTGAAGCAATAAGAGGACGTAAATCGTTAGAGCAACTGAGTTTTTATGGAAATAGTATCGGAAATACTGGCTGTGAGGCAATTGCAACCTTGTTGGTAGATCCAAACTGCAACATTACAAACTTAGATCTCAGAGAGAATAATGTTGGAAATGTGGGGGCAACTGCCATTGCAAATAGCTTGCCTAATAACAACAAATTGAGGAGACTCTTTCTTAAATTCGATGAAGACGACAATCCAATGAATAATGCACAGGATTCCTTCTCCCAAGTATTATGCAACACATCAAGTGTCAGTAGTACTTATTCATCCAATCATACTCTTAACTTTTTAGAGCTCGATAATATAGATGATCGGCTTTACGACTTACTAGAACTGAATGAGGATACCAACAAACAACATGTGGCCATCATTAAGATATTACAGAACCACCCCAACATTGATATGAAACCCTTGTTTGGATGGAAAACAGGTGGGGAATGGTCATTGAGGGCTCTGCCATATGTATTTGATTGGTATGAGAGAGTAGAGGAAGCTGCAGGGGAATATAATATATGCCCATGTGAAATCTGGAAACTAGAGCTTTCTTCTATGTATCAGTTTGCTCGGTCCATGCCTCTGCTGTTTGTGCCTGCAAATCAAATCAAGGTGACTTGTAAAAAGAGGAAGAGAAAGGGTAACATCCATAGCTATACCTATGAATAAGAGTAAGAGGCACTTACTTTAGGGAACCAGAAGTTAATTATTGATCTGTAATGCATATGGAGATAGTGATGATATCGGTACTGTTTGGTGCAATAGTATTTACGACTATTTCAGACTAGGCAATGCTATCAGTAATAATCACCATCTTCTTAAAATAGAAGTTCACGAGGAAGTAGTACACGAGACAATTGCAAGTAGTGACTTCTTTGACGGCCTTATACACAATTCATCCATTCAAGAGTTGAGGCTGGTATGTGGAAATGTTGATATTGTGCACGGATTGGGGCAGCAAATACTAAAAGTCTACCGAGAAAAGAATAATCAACTCAAACATTTAGCACTTTGGGATTGCAACTTGAGAAATGCCGGAAGAGAGCATGCAATTACCAAAACATTGAAGTACTGCAACAATCTACAAAAGATACACCTGACATACTGTAACATAACGGATGATCAACTAGTGCCGATATTGGAAGCGATTAGTAATCATAATACAGTCGAGCAGCTTAGTTTCTATGGAAATAGTATTGGAAATGCTGGCTGTAAGGCAATTGCTTTAGCCTTGCTATATGATCCAAACTCTAATAATTTGCGCATTCTTGATCTAAGGGAGAATAACATTGGAAATATGGGGGCAACCGCCATAGCAAATGGATTAGTTAACAACGCCAAGCTGCAGAGTCTTTATCTTAAATTCGACGAAGGTGACAATCCAATGAATAATGCACAGGACGCCTTCTTCCATGTATTATGCAACACATCAAGCATCAGTAGCATATATTCATCTAATCACACACTCAACTTTTTAGAGCTCGATATTGATGTTCGGCTTTCCAACTTACTAGAACTGAATAAGAATACCAACAAACAGCATGTGGCCATCATTAAGATATTACAGCAGAACCATTCCAACATTGATATGGAACCATTATTTGGATGGAAAACAGGCGGGGAGTGGTCGTTAAGGGCTCTGCCTTATGTAATCAATTGGTGTGAGAGAGCAAAGACAGCTGTAAGGGAAAATAATAGACGCTTCTGTGAAGTTAGAGTTGGGAAAGAAAAGCTCTCCGCCATATATCAGTTTGCTAAGGCCATGCCACTGCTTTTGTTTGTTCCATCTAAACATATCAATGGGTCGGGGAAAGCATGTAGAAGGAGCAAAAGGAAAAGGACAAGAGTTTAAGATAATAAGTAGGTGTAAGAAGAGACAGAGGCATAGGTAATTTGCGTATCAATGGAGTAGAGAGGGTTACGGTTGGTAATAGGAAAGAGAAGAGAAGGAGTAGGGTGATTGTCTACTTTAATGATACGATCGTACGATTTAGAAAGGTTAGTCGGAAGTAGTGTATAACACAAACTATTCTCTACCCAAAACACTCTGTAACTTAGTAATGACCAGCACGATTCTCTCACTAAAAGGAGATTGATACCGACACTGAGCACAGCCTATTTCCTACAGTAGTATTGATTATAGCAACGACTTCAACGTTGAGTTATTGATGTGTGTATCATACAATATTATGATGTGTCAATCACCATAGCGCTTGCCCACACCAAAGCGAACCCGATTGAGTGGAGAGCAAACGATATATAATATCTTGATATGTATATCGTACCTACATAGCTAAGATTTGCTTCAAGCTGGACCTTTCGGGAATCTGGTATCCTCCCCAGAGGCATATCAAAAATGCCGATCGATCGTTCATGTGCAAACCTATTACGGCTTTGCTGCTACTACTGATACATACCAACAAAAACACTACCCACAACACAAACATAGTCCAGTTCTATACATAGGAAGCATCGATCAATCTTTTTAGACTCGTTACTAGATAAAACCGAACAAGTTGATCTAGCTAATCTACGACACAACATAACTTCCCCACCATAATGTACTAAACCTATAATTACACTCACCCAAGCATCTACTCATCCACCACTCCTATATCACACCAACAACAATTATCATTGCCACACTAATGACGTCCTAACTGCTAACTTATAACTTCTTCCAGTATAAGTTAGCAAACATACTGTATAAAGCCTTGTCTTCCTCGGATAACTCTTCATACAACTTCGAAGCATGCCTTTGGAAATTGACTCGTCCACCGACATTATTGACACCCTTTCGGTGCCGACGTTTAGGTAGCTCTCCATGTACTGACTTATAATATTCGAAAAAGTCATCAGGGCTGTTGAAAGATTTGCCATGCCTGTATTGCAACGAAATTTGTGTACGGAAAACATCCCATCCACTGGACGTGGAGGAGGCCTTACTGCCATCCTTCTTGTATTTCACTGAATCTTTGGGCTTCTTGTGTTTCTTCTTGTGTTTCTTCTTGTGTTTCTTCTTGTGTTTCTTCTTGTGTTTCTTGGGCTTGAGGGATTGGTTGTTGATATTGATTTCCGCAACAGGATATTGAGGACAATTACTTTCGCTCGGCAAGGACGGCATCGGAGTATCAACAGACTCAGGTCCTCCTACAACCACACCCCAAGGTTCTTCTACAGCCATTTCCCAAGAACGAGAAGAACCTTGTTTACAGTTATCAACAGGGGTACCCATCCATCGTAATAGACTTAAATCTTCTACAGAAAAAGCTGAGAATGATATACCAGAAAGAAGGGACAACTCTGATACGGAACAAGTCGGGCTTGAAGGACGTCCAGTAGTACTACCATCGGCACCCATAGCAGCAGCAGCAGCAGCAGCAGTAGCTATAGCACTGGACGAAGATGATGATGAGTAGGCTATTGATTGGAACTAGAGAGGGGTGGGTAATAATAATAAAGGATCATCAATACTAGATTCGGTAAATTAGATGCAAAACATACACCGTAACATAAATCACCAAGACTTACGTGATCACACTCCCTTCTAAAATCAGTAGCAGTACTACCATCGGCACCCATAGCAGCAGCAGCAGCAGCAGCTGTAGTATTAGATAAAAGTAAAAGACTGCCCTCGCATTCATCCTCAGATACATCTTCCACTACCATTTGAGGATCACTTGGTTGCATCAACATGTTAGTCGTTGACAACGCCTTCGACACAGTTGATACATGAACAGATGGTTAAAATGAACAAGCATTGTACAACAAATCAATTCATGAATATGAAATCATCTTACCATACTAAAGGTTAGCACCGACAGCAGGTGGGGGAGGCAATTTATCAAACAATATCCGACGGAATTACGCTAGTTGCTAATATTATGAAGACTCTTACTTCACCACGCTAATCACTAAAGTCTATGCCAAGAAAGATGACTGTCGACTGATCGATCGACTGAGCGAACTAGGAAATTATGAGTTTTTTTTGGTTGGTTTGGGAGGCAGTACGAAGCATTAAAGCCCAAGATCTATGTGCCCTGCCAGATTCTAGTGTTGATGTGTTTGATGTGCCATCTGCTACTGTCAGGGGACTTCAATATACAAAGATCTTAGCTATATCAGAGGCACTATCCGATCGATCGAATAGCATATCATTTTCTTATTTCCACATTGCAAAGATTCGACAACTCTATTTGGGAGAGAATCCAACTTCAACTTGAGAGACTAGATTTAAAGTAGAATGGATTGTGCGCATTTTTTGAGGCTCAGTGCGCATATCCACAATTGGGTACAACTACGGGTATTTATACCCAAATATGGCCATGTTTACGTGATTTATGCCCTATATTCGAGTACTTTGTGGCGCTCGAGATCGAGCTATTCGTGCGCGTGCGCACATGCGCACTACCCACAAGCCTAGTACCACCAATAAATTATGATCTCCTACTCTGTTGATTTGATTGAGATTGATGATGAAGATCACCATTTAACGTTTGTTTAGTATAGATAGAATACACTATCCTTCAATATTAGTTTATCAACGCCCATATTGCAACAACTCTGATCGAATTTCGTCAATTACTCGCTTCGTTAGGGCTACTCAATGATATTCGACATGTGATAAATGATAATTTCTAATACATCTTATCAATCGTCGATGACGATGTTCCAATCGTCCTGATACCCTATCCATGCCATCCATCTTCTCGTTATCATCTAATTTACACGATCGACGGTTGTTATCTCTCTAGATTGTCAACCATTTATGGTATACAACGACGTATAACTTGATGGTGCATCAATGTGTACAAATTAATAATGATGTATAACTAAGTACGTACACGAACGTATTGAATAGAGTGTCAACACATTAGTTAGCTCTATTACTTATTGATTGTATTGATGGTGGACTGGTTGATGGGGTTGCGGTGGGGAGAGAGAGGCAGCTAATTGTCAGTAATACATTCTCTAGAAACAACCTGTCTATTCGTGTCTATTCGTTGTTCTAATTGGATTAGGCTTCGAATACAGGACGGTGATGTATAACAGTTTCTAATTTTAGTAGAGATAAACATCGATCCAATACACATATGGTTAGTTGATCTACTCTGTACAGGTTCAATCGAGCTGTAATATAGAGTGTTATTACATAATAGCACTGAGGAAGAGAGAGGAGACAATGAAAGATTTATAGATTCTGCTCGTTCGGCTATGCACTTACAGCACACTTCCATCATTTCACATCATCAATAATGTTCACGACAATGTCTAGTGTTACTATTATCTAGACGAGCACAAAGTAGAGGTTGACGAGGTGGAGAAAAGGGAGAAAAAAAGAAAAAAAAACCAACTATTACTTTAACTAACAATAACAAAACAGTCAAACCCCAGCCCCATGCCACTTCTTGTGAGCTAATTCGTATAAACTCTTGACTTAACAAATGCCCCCCTTCCTTCTACATTTTAGATGAACTGAACATACTCTAATAAATCATGGGCCGCCTCCACACTCCCAAAGTAGCTTTCCATTAATTTCGTGTCGGCCAACAATTCCTCTTTGTTATGGCTGCCAAACAACGAAAGGAATAGTGCAACCACATCCTCGTCAAGCATGTACACAGACACGGGCTGAATTACCTCTGGGGTAACATCGGCAGCGAATTTATACTCCTGTTTCCTGGTAAAGTGATGCTTCTGTTGCTCGGTGAATGACGTAAACACCTTAGCAATATGCGTGCCAATTGATGTAGGGGTATCATCATCTGATTCACTGACAGAGACAATGGCATCCCAACCCCAGGCTGCCCCAGCCTTCTTTCCCTGAACGGTGCGTGTTTCATAGTTTATGAAGGTCGAGAGAGATGAGGGTAACTTCCGTTAGTAAATGCGGGTTGCAGAGGCAACCAAACAAAGATACATAAAGACCAATTCAACACTCGGATCTCAAATACTTCACGTTGAACACACGATAACATATGATACTAAGATACTAACGCGGACTTTCAGGCATCTCAATATTATCACGTGGTTGTTCCGGGTTATATTGCTTCCTCTTCCCGAAACCAAAAATCATCCACTTCTTAATCAAATCCTTCAAAGAAGCAAATTCTCCGTGGTGTTCTTTCATAGGCTTTACGTAAGCAGCTGCACTGCCATCAGCGGTACTTGTATAACTGATGAATATGTTTCCAGCTAGCGTTTTTGTTGTCTAAAGGATGTGATGCACGTTAGTAAAGTTATACATAGATATAGGAACAAGGAGAATAGAGCAACAATTACTGCAAAATATATTTGAGTATACTCACGTAAACATTGTTGTGATTGCCTGCTCTACCCATCCTAATCGGACTATTCGATAAGCGCATCGTGAATGCACTACTGTATGGGTTAACAGCAGCAATACTATTGTTGGCTTTCTTAGTGGGAGCTTTCTGCATATTGTTTATAGAATCACTTTTCATGAAGGATGAAATAAAAATTATGATACATCGTTTAGTGAAATATATGGTATGTAGGGCTCGAAGGCACGAAGGCACGAAGGCACGAGCTTTAGGGCTCGAAGGCACGAACATTATAACTTAGTATTAGCACCTGAAATACACCTTTCTACCACATCATAGCTAATTTGCAATTACCGATGGCACGAAGTGATTAGCACCAGGGATATAGATTCTATGTCATAACTGCAATTTGCCCAAGATGGGCGCTTGTGATTATCTATGTGGCATGGCAATATCGTAGATGGCAATGTTTGATAATACTAATGTTATATTCTATTCGCGTGGCAAGTGGCAATTCATTAATTCATCACTCTCGACGTCCTGTTTTGAAACGGTATCCCCAAAAAAGTTACTCAGATTCTGACCCTTCGGCATTCCCATATTGTTGGCCGAATTTGTCGAGCAGAATATAATGGAAACATCTATCTGAACCAAAATTCCATGCTGAATCCAGTAATGGTGGACTATTTCACCAAATTGAGCATATTTAGCCCAGAAGCCCCATAATAGCAAAAGTGTAGGCGGTTTGTGCAGCCAC
>Ga0075437_12560_pt1 | contig 16022 bp, 10 predicted proteins | sample MintriMetagenome_FD_74266 | JGI IMG/M metagenome (GOLD analysis project Ga0075437, IMG submission 74266) | Marine eukaryotic communities from Monterey Bay, USA to study complex ecological interactions - Minidiscus trioculatus and... | ecosystem: Environmental > Aquatic > Marine > Unclassified...
CCACCTGTGCTTGTTCAATGAGTTGCCAATGAAGCCTAGGATCAAGGGGGTATGCCTCACCTGGATCATTCAACACATCAAATAAGAGAGGAGGATCATGATAAACTTCTTCATCGGCATTGTAATGAGATGATTTTGTGTAGAACCATAACTTATACCAACCAATCTTCATTGCAACTACATCAAATCGACCAAAAGGATGTGGTAAGACACCGTCTTTAAACCCATCACGCCAGAAGAAGATTGGCCTATCGTTCTCATTACTCTTTTGTCCAAGGAATACATCTGTGGCATCAACTCCATCAATCTCTCCAACAACAGTACCCTTTGCACCAATCATACTCAACACAGTCGGAAGAACATCAAGGGTACTAACCATTTCTAATGACTCCTCTCCACTCGGCACGCCGCCATTCTTATATCTGACAATAGCAGGCATTCGTACATTGGCCTCCCATGCGGATCCTAATCCACTATCTTCTCCACAATGTACACCTTCTACTTCATACTCGGTACCAGGATAGATACATCGTCGTGGTTGTTCACGAGTTGGAGATGATTCATATTCACTTGGACAGGCTGTACAATCAATATCAACATTATCTTGTAACCATTTGCCCTCGAATTGTCCTTTGGATCCTGAGCAGCTCTGTTCGGCCGTCCACGGTCCATTATCAGATGTGAATATGACTAATGTATCATCTGCCACACCAGTATCTTGTAATGCATCTAATATTTCACCTAAGATGAAATCCATCTCTTCCACTGCATCTATAAACTCGGCATGAAATCCATCTTTACTTCTACTAAAGTGATTGGACGCCCATTGACATTCATTAAACCGAGGAGCACATAATTGATGTACATGACTAAATGGCATATACAAAAAGAATGGTTGATCCTTCTCAACATTTACATTTATAAATTCCTTTGCAGAATTAACATATCTTGGTGCCAAATTACCAAGATTAACAGGTTGTTCAATAATACGTTGTCCATCAAATAATGGTAACCACTGTGTACCGTTTGGATCTTTTTGTTTACCACAAACATGATTGTCTAAAGAACCACCTGACATGTGATATGGTATTCCAAACCACTCATCAAATCCACGATCGGTAGGAAGATATCCAGGTCGAGATCCTAAATGCCACTTCCCAACAATCTTAGTAGCATATCCTTCATCTCGTAAGTAGTTTGCAATGGTTGTTTCATTAGCTAATAATCCATACTTGGCATCGGGCTCGAATACACGAGGGTATACTCCAGTCCGGATAGGATATCTACCCGTCATTAATGCAGATCGTGATGCTGAACATAATACCGCGGGTGAATTCCAATGTAATAGTTTGAGACCTTGTTTGGCTAATTCATCTGTTCGTGGTGTTCGAGATGATGGATTGTTGTTGGTATTGGTAGTTTGTTGTTGAAATGCACCGACATCATTGTAGGCGAGATTATCTGCGAAGAAGATTACTACATTTGGTTGTTTGTTGTTGTTGCTTGTTGCTGTATTGACGGTATTGATGATTGCAATGAAGAGTATTGCAACGAGAAAAGTACTCATGTGGTAACACATCTTATAAACAAATTGCAAATCAATACTGCAAATTGCTTAGAGTCTGCCGCCGTAGGTGATTGATTGATATGCCAGTCAGGTTTATAGTCAGATTATTGTATAAGAATACATACAACTATTCTTGTTCTTTATGATATACTTGAGGTTTTATTGAGTTGTGTAACCTGTTAGCTTTTAGGTGCAATATGTACCCAAAATATATTTGTTTGAATCTAATCTCTCGTGCTAAAAAATGACAACGATAACCGCCACCAAACCACTACCGATCGAAAGGGGGTTAATAGAGATGTAGTATCAGTACTGATGATGTAAGAAATGCTTTTATTGCAAAGAATGCAATATCATCAAATAAGGTGCACATACGATATAATGTTCAATTTTTTTATGAGAGTTTGGATTTCGAAATACTTACATGTGGAATGTCAAAAAAGAGCGAGTGCATATGTTGAGTTGGTTGTTTACTAAGTCAATGTGGAACCAAAGGAGTGCTAAGACTACATCTCTGCTCTAATCTCTAAAATACAATATATTCTTTATCTTACTATCCCCGAATATGAGAACTCATAACTCTCTTGCTAAAAGTCTTGTTCCTTTACCGCTCTTTCTTATCGAAAACTGACCTCCTTCCATACTTAGACTGCTTATGTATCGATATAGAATCACAGTTTCAGACCTGACAACTCCTCGGCAGTCACCTTTACATCTTCACTACTACCTAGTGAAGTCACGTATTCTTGACACTCTTCTTTTGTAGCAAACTCACGACGAGACATTCTACCGTTCTTGAATGAGACATAATACCCACAATCCAATGGTGTTCTATCCCGACGCTTGAGATTGTTTGGACCAACAAGTGAAGCATTACCCGAGCCCTCGAATATCACCTTATATCTATCCTTCTTGGCAATATACTTTTCCACTACGCATGTCTTGCCAATTAACTGAGGATGATTCGGTAAGTTAATTACCTCACATCTTCTACCCCCAAACTCTGATGAAATAAGTTTGGCCAGTATGTTATTTCCGGTTTCTTTTATTATCTCAACGAATAATTCCCTATCAGTTACTCCGACTCCACATTTCTCTTGAACAGCAAGTAAAACATTTCGTGGTAAAGATAATTCCACACCCCATTCCAATAATATCTTAGCCTGCTCTAAACTATCTTCATCTGTTACAATAAGGAGAGGACTATACCCCTTAGCATCTAATGCATTGACATCTGCCCCGTACTGCAACAGTATCGACAGCAAGTTAGAATTAGCAGTAGTATAGCTTACCAAGTGTACTAGTGTGGAATTTAAATGATCAGGGTCTCTTGCACTCAACTTCTTCTTATTGCTGAACAGGCAGACAACGCTATGCTATTACGATTGTTGTCTATTAATTATGAGTCTATCTATCATGATTCATTGCAATGAGAGTAGAGCTAGCTATGTCTATGACTGTGACTGGAGAGGCACTCTGTCTATGACGGGAGACTCTAGGGAGCGGTACTGCTTTGCAGTATCCATCTGGGAGTCTTCCAACACACCCTCTCAGAGTGCTCGGCGCTGCTGCTCTTGGTAAATATAGGGGAGATGTATCAGTATGTAAGTACCATGGTCTGACATTTATGTGATGTCTCCCCTCAAAATGTTTCGTAAAGTAATCTGCTAAGTTCTCTTGGCCTGGGTGCCATTGTACATCAAAGAATTGTTGTTGTACTTGATCTGTGACCCAGAAGAATCTCATATCCCAATGACGAGATCTTTGTTTCTTAACATTATTATTAGCAATACCGGCTGCGGTGGCATTGTCACAATGTACCGGTGTGGGTGGTTGTGGGTGTCCTAATTCTTCTAGAATGAGACGGATGACTTTTCCTTCTTTGCAGTTCTCAAATAGGGCTCCTAATTCGGCCTCTGCTGCTGATGTAACCACTGATTTTAATATTCCGCATTGTACATGTATTGCTCCGTTCATTGGTATTGGATTGTTTGCTGTTGGTACCGATCCTAGAAAGTAGTATCCACCAATACGGCTTCTTGCTTTTGTTTCAGATAAGTATGATGCATCTGAGTGAATGTTGAGTATCATGCTTGATGCTCTATAACGGACTTTCGCTAATGGATTTGTTGCCATGTAGTCAAGTAATTGTTGGATCTTCTTTTCTGTTCCTTCGGTAGCATTTGCTTGTTGGCTGGCGATAGAATTGAGTGCTGTTAGGATAGTATTATCTACTGCCCTTGCATAATATAGCAGCCCTCCGACAATTTGCTGAACTCGTTTCTTTCTTGGCTCATCTACTGTTTCTGTCGTGTCATCTTTTACTGGTTCTTGTGCTGCTGTTCCAAACTTCCTTGGTTGTGCTGGATATGGGCTATATTGTTTTCTTTTCTTTTCATGTTCAAATCTTTGTAGGAGTTTGGGTATGTAGCCTGGCATTGATATATCGAGGTATCTTTCTTTGTAGTTCCATTCTAATTTGATGCCGCAGTATAGATCTCCTTCCCAGTCTACTGCAATTGTATATTGATTGTTTTTTAAAGTTTCAATGAGATGCTCCGCGTGCTCTTCTCCGACATATTTGACTCCGAAGTCGTCTACTACTAATGAGAACTCGATTGGTCGCGTTGTGTGTCTCCATAGGCCGGGAGTATGTGGTACTTCATAGTAACCGGCTGGGGCTAGTCGCTCTTTGAGTAACTTATTTGCCAATGCTCCTGCTTGTGGAAGACCATATATAGCTTTTCTAATCTCCAAATATACGAACCCGTTCTTTGCTTTGTTGATCATATCATATTGTTCAATTGTATGTTGTGGGAAGACACTTAATGGCATTTTCATATATTCATATCGATCAAGTGGTGCGGTGAGGTAGAAGCTTTTGATGTCTATACCCATAAACTTTGCATTTTCCGTGCTCAATACACTATTCCATAGTATCTTTGATGTTGTTAGATCGGCTGTTCGTGTTGTTACTTCGCCTGGATAGTCTGTAATAAGATTGCCTCCAGCGGTGATACGTACTCGGTTCGGATCTTCTTTCTGTGGTCTATAATCGATCACTATTCTACCATATGTAACTGTCCTATCAGAAGGTATATTTGCTATCTCGTTATGATCCATAACGAATATACAATTTGTACCTTTCTCTCCTGTTAAGTTATCTCCTTGTGCTAAGTTACCGAATTCTTTGCCCATACCTCTTTCCCATATTGGTTTGAGTAATGGATCTTTTACTATCTTTTGATATTTTGTTATTGTTTCACCTGTAATTGGGTGTACTACTCCGCCACAGAAGTGTTCTAAATCGATATCATTTATGCTGGTACTATCTAATACTGGTTTTAATGCCTCCGGTATCCATATATCATTATTACTATTTGCATTGTAGTATACCCGTTCCGTGAGTAGGTTGACGGCTTCTTGTGATATGATATGTGGTGTGTCATAACATCTCGGTATTCTATTCGAGTTCGGAGATTGTAATTCTGTAATTGATACTATTGGTGCTTCATTATTACTATTAGTTGTGATGATAGGTTGTTCTTCTTCATCTATACGTTGTACATTGTTTGGATTCACTATCTCTGGTACAGCTCCAGGTGTATTACGTCTCGTACGGCGTTGATGTGTACGTGATTTACTCCTGAGTGTATCTGGATCGGTAGGATTAGTGGATGTTGTAACAGTTGGTACATTGGTTGGTCTTGAAAATACTACTTCTTCTTCTTCTCCTTCACCCTCTGTTGTGTCCTTCTCACCCTCTGTTGCCGCTAGGTCAGTAACTGTGCTGATTTGACGTCTATTCTTTCGTCTTCTATCATTGTTGAGTGATCTAATAGTATCATTGAGTTTACTGAGTAACTTTCTTCGTCCAGGTGGGGTCATTGCTTCTACCGATTCGACTAATTCATCATGTACTTCATGTGCATGTTGATCTGGTGTAAACTCTGGGAGCATACAATGTTGTGGGAAAAGGTCGAATGATGCTGATGTTCGGTATGTTCTTGTTTTTGGAATGTAGAACTTGCAGTTGCGGTAGTGGTCAAACGATGGTCCACAATACCAGGCATCTATTCCTCTAGTTCCCCACGACGTTCGTTCATCAGGGTCTAGCCATATCACAGCCTTAGTACCCGGCGGTGCCATTGGGTATCGATTCCAATCAAACTTGTGTCCATGTATTTGATGGTATGCTGATTTCGTTGGATCTATTCTCGATTGCCGAACTAAATTCAATGTTATCAATGCTTGAGTTGTAAGTTGATCCCATAATTGCATTGGCCAATCTTGATCTGTGGTGCATAGACCGCGGATGAAGTGATTCTTGAACGTTTGGATGGCTCGTTCTGCTGCGTTAACTCGATGATTGTGTGGTTCTACAAACTGCCATTGGCAGTCCTCTGACTTGAGATACTTCTTTAATGGGCGAGTTGCTTGATTGTCAGTGATGTTTAGTGTAGGTTTATATCCCCTGTCTTTTAGATCTTGGAATACTTCATCAAATGCTTTTATTATTGTATCATCTTGTACATCAGAGATTGGTATAGCATATATATAATTTGTATCATAATCGTATGCTATGAAGTAATACTGATATCCGTCTAATGACATTACCGGTAAAGCACCGGTTGCATCGGTATATAATGTACCCGATTGTTTGTCTGCTAATGCCGCATAGCAGAAGACATTATTGTTACTATCATGTTTATCTTTTGGATGTTGTATAGGTATTGTTTCAGGTGATTCCCGACGTAGTCTTGCTCGTCGTTGTGCTCGAGTTTCAACTCGAGTACTTCTAATACCTGCTCGTGGATGTTTCATACCTCCTTTTGATGTAGCTGGTGACTTTGCTAAATACCTTTTTATTAACTTCGTCTTCATGAATGGTATACCTTCTAATTGTTTGTTTTCAATTGCTTTTAATAATGTCGGTATTGGTAGATTGAAGAATGTTTGATGCATGAATTTGAGTTGCTGTTGTTTATATGGTAATGTATAAACTGTAAAAGCTGAGTGTTGGTGTTCGATATGTGGTGGAATATTGATATCCAACTCCGATATTACTCTTGGTATACCTGGTTTTACCTGTGGATTGATTGGTAGCTTCCATAGTCTACTTCTTTCGTCACGTCCACCTATTAATACTACTTCGTTATTGTAATATACTCTGCATTCATCTTCATCGAATACTACTTTACATCCTGCCTCACAAAATTTACGTGTTGATATTAATGATGAATGTGCTAATTGCGGTACTATATGTGCCTCTGTCATCTTGTCGGGTAACCATGGTATATCTAAGTGACATGTATGTGTTGATTTTACTGTACTTCCATCGGGTAGAAGAATTGAGATTGGATTTTTTGCAACTTTCTTTCGAGTTACTGGTGCTCCTTCTACTAGGAAATGGCCCGATGCTCCCGAATCTGATAATGCATATTCAATTTTCACTTGTTTTATGACTCTTTCCTTATTGAAGATAATATCTGATGTTGGTAGTTGTTGCAAGTTGTTCACTTGTATGATATGTTGCCAAGCTTGTTGTCGAGTCTTTAGATTCTCAAACGGCCGTTTTTTAAATGGACTGACCCTACTACGACTACTGTCATTTCTACTACGACTAACGGGGTTAATGTCTTTGGTCGTAATTCCTATTGGCATAGATGCCTTTGTCGCATCTGAAGTACACTCATTTGTATTATATGTACCCGTACTGTATTCTTTATCACATGATTTATTGGATGTAACTACTGTTGCTTCATCATCATCGTCATCTACTTGAATATTTAATGCTTGATAGTAATTATGATCTTTCTGTTGGTTGAATTTGTTGTTTGTTTCTAGACTACTACTACTAGAATGGCTAGGGGGCAACACAAAGTTGGTATCACTTGATACATTAGACAAATTAATAACTTTTAATGTTCTACAACTCTGTGTTTCCCCTGACCTTCAATACTGTGGTGGCAAGTTTCCAATCTTGTGCCTTGCCTTCTGGGATACATGATGGCCCTGTTGTTCATATTGCCGCCAATTATTAATGTTACAACCTTCTTGGTGGCCTTGTTTACGCCAATCATGAGGGCATGTTTGACTGTTATGCCAATCTGCAACGTCAAATCCACACGAGAAGCACATGCTATGGTTGTTAAAGTACTTTGTCGTGTTAGAGAATGGGGCAACTTGTTGGGCAGGTGGTGGGATGGCTGGTGGTGGAATGGCTCCGCCTCCACCACGACCTCCGCCGCCGCCTCGGCCGCCTCGACCTCCTCGTCCTCGTCCTCCACGTCTTCCGCCAGTACGTCCACCATTACGTCCTCCGCGTCCACCTACTCTAGGTGGTACTACAGCTGTAGGAGGCACTTGAGGGACTGGAACTTGAGGAACTTGGGGAACCTGCGGTACATAACTTGGTGCCGCTACTTGAGGGACTATGGGAGGATATGCCGCAGGTGGGGGAACTCCTACTCCCATACGACTGAGGGCATTGCTAAGGACATGGATTGTGTTCCTTAGTTCTTGGAATTCATTGTTCAATGACTGCTGATTATTACTCAATGTTGATAGGCTGGAGTTGGTACGGGCAACATTTTCATTATTCAAATTGACGGCTTGATTGAACATATCAGAGTATGTCTCCAATGATTGTAATGATGCATCATCTCCATTTGCATTATTAACATATCCACCAGCATGTGATGTAGTACTACCAATTGTATTGCAAAATGTCGTATATGCTGGGATCATATGATTACGGAAGTTGGCGAAGGTCTTGTTAGGTTCCGCCCGCCATTGTTCTAATGCCAAGGCAAAGTGTCCACATCTTTCAATTGCAGTATATGCTTTCTGTACGATTTGTTCTTCACTGAACGGTGGTCCACAGTTTTGTGACCATAAATAGACTTCCTTCAATCCCTCGAAGAAAAGCTCAATTGATTTCCTCTGCGGATCGTAGGGCTCATTTAATTTTGCTTCCTGTGCACTTCGTTCCCCGGGGGTTGGTTCACCATATCTACCACGGAGGTCCGAGAAAATACCTTGAATAGTCATATTGATTGGGTATTTATCACAAGGACGGATTTCCTTGGGGATGACCGTGTCTTTGGATAACAATTTTAGAATTGACGACTTCATGGTTTGTTGATCCTTCCAGTGGCGCATCTGACGTTCCCATTCTTCACGCAGTCCACTAAATTGGGATGGTGCGATATCAGGGGGGGGTGGTACCTCCCAAAAGGGGGTGGGGCTATCGATGGCATATGCTGCTGGTGATAAGACTATACCCGAATACCCGAGATGGTCCGCATTAGGTTCGATGGCTGGATATTGTGATGCTACTTCAGCGATGTGCTTCTCCAGTAGAGTAAGAGAGATGCTGCTTGGGCGTGGGGCGCATGATGGACAACCCTCAGTGAGCTCCGCATCTAATGTGGCCTTGTTGATTCTTGGTGATTGTGCCGACATTGTAATAAATTGTCGAGTGCCTTTTGGTCTCGATGTTGATTAGTTGTGCACTCTATTGTGGTGCTACTCGTAATCCTCTAGTATAACTAGAACTGTTCAAAGTAATAGACAACTGCTGAACAGGCAGACAACGCTATGCTATTACGATTGTTGTCTATTAATTATGAGTCTATCTATCATGATTCATTGCAATGAGAGTAGAGCTAGCTATGTCTATGACTGTGACTGGAGAGGCACTCTGTCTATGACGGGAGACTCTAGGGAGCGGTACTGCTTTGCAGTATCCATCTGGGAGTCTTCCAACACTTATCGACAGGAGATCCAAGCCAATCCATAACACTTTTAATATCATTTTTCATCACCGCATTGAAGATATACCCAGGTATAAGTTCTATACATTCATCATAATCTAGGCCTTTTCCATCGTAAGTACCAATTTCTGTTTCCAATCTTTCTACTTGATCCATGTAGCTTCGCGAAGTAGAATCACCAGCGGCCTCCAACTTACGTTTCAGTTTACGGTGATATTTTAATTGCATCATCATGTCTTTTGACGGTGGGATCTTCTTTCTACACAGAGGACATGATTTACTCTTCTCTTTCTTATTATTAATGTTATAAAGACCAGAAGAACCAAACTTTGATTTCCAACCATCCAAACAACTGGCACAGAACTTATGTTTACATGGCAGAGTTACTGCTGCCGTTAGTGTCTCCAAACATATGCCGCATTCATCATCAGCTGTATCATCCATAGTGTAATGTCTATGTCCGTTATTACAGTAGGTTGTAGTTTGTGGTTTTATAATAGTCTAATAATCAATATGTGTATCTGTCGTATGTGTAAATGATGCCGGGCAGGTTGATAACCAGATTATTGTAACGAGTACTATTCTTGTTCTTTATAGTGTACACTTAGGGTGACATTGAGCTGTATGTAGTATTTTAAGGTGCATACTGCATATGATGTGCACAAAAAAATATAAAATATGTTTATTGGCTGAATATACTCTCGTGCTCAATAACGACTATGATAGTCGCCACTAAATCATTACCGATCGAAATAACACTAAATATTGATGTAGCAACAGTACTGATGGTGTATGAAATGTTTTTATTGCAATAGAATAGCAATATCAATTTACTCTAGAGGTGCCATCAAATGTCTTTTTTTTGTAATTTTATGAGAGTTGAGGATTTGCTGAAATACTTACATGTGGAATGTGAGAGTTTCATTCACTGGTCCCCTCTAGAGTGAAACGATCATCATACTCCCTCTTTCAATTTGCTGTTAGTATCTATACATAGAAAGAGTGCTTGTAACAACATACACATTTATCAATATGAAATAAGTATTTACTCTTCTATCCTATCTCTAACTCGTCCCAGATATGAATAGTAGATCCTTCTTCTCTTCATATTCATACTCATACCTCATCTATCACAGTTTCAAACCTTCCAACTCCTTTGTGGTCCCCTTTACATCTCCACCGCCACCTAATAACAATGCATATTCTCGGCACTCTTCTTTTGTAGCAAACTCACGACGAGACATTCTACTATTCTTGAAAGAGATGTAATACCCACAATCCAATGGTGTTCTATCCCGACGCTTGAGATTGTTTGGGCCGACGAGTGCTGCATTGCCTGATCCCTCGAATATTACCTTGTACCTGTTCTTCTTTGTAATATACTTTTCTACTACACATGTCTTGCCGTTCAATTGTGGATGATTCGGTAGATTGATTACTTCACATCGTCGACCCCCAAACTCTGACGAAAGAAGATTAGCTAATTTGTTATTTCCAGACATGATGCACATCTCAGTGAATAATTCCCTATCAAGATCTGTTACTCCACATTCCTCTTGTGCTGCATGGACAACATCACGCGGTAGAATTATCTCCGCACCCCATTCCAATAATATCTTAGCTTGATCTATACCATGTCCCAAATTCACCATTGTTGCAATAAGCGCGAGAGGATTCCGTCCCTTCGCATCCAATGCGTTAACATCTGCTCCGTATTGTAGCAGTATCGATTGCAAGTCAGTACTACAAATTGCCCCATGTACTAATGCAGCGTTCATATGACCCGGGCATCTTGCATTTAATCTTTTCATATCAACAGGAGTTCCCAACCAATCTAAGACTCTTTTAAAATCATTATCCATCACTGCGTCAAAGATATGCTTTGGTAGTTCCATGCACAATTCATAATCTAGGCCTTCCCCATCATAATCACCAATCTCTTCTCCTAATCTTTTGATTTGCTCTAAATGATTCAAGTAATATTCCGAAGATGTATCACCTCTTTCCTCGCATTGACGTTTCTTTGTACGATGATAATCTAATTGAATCATCATATCTTTAGACGGAGGGATCTTCTCTCTACACAATGGACATGATTTACTCTTCTTTTCTTTGACTTTTTTGAGACTGAGAATAGAAGCAAATTTTGATTTCCATGCGTCCAAGCAACTTGCACAGAACTTATGATTGCATGGTAGAGTAACTGCGGCTGTTAGTGTCTCTAAACATATTCCACACTCATTATTTGCTGTATGGTTGTCCGTCATGTTGCAATTAATGTGTTTGTGTCGTTATATATTTGTTATTAGGTAGGTAGCTGTGTATTTATGGTTTTTGTATTTTGGCAATACTAATCGGTATGTATCTCTTTGCCGTAGGTGGTTAATGTTTGTTAGTTTGATATCAGATTATCGTATACGAATGCAACTATTCTTGTTCCTTATGATATACTGGATAATTGTATACTTAGGGTTCTATTGAGCTGTTATGACTTATGATGTGTTCATGTGTTTTTTGTATATGTTCGGTTGAATCTACTCTCGTGCTCAATACCGACTATAATAATCGCCACCAAACCACTACCGATGAAAAGGGAAATAAATACAGATATAGCAACAGTACTGACGGTATATCAAATTATGCTTTTATTGCAAATAGAATTGTCTCTTACCTACTTAATATAAAGAGTTTTCTCCTAATGACGGACATGAAAACTAATAATCACTTGCAAAACTCAAGAACAGAAAAGTTAGGTACTATTGTAGAGATTGTCTCTGCTATATTATCCATTTATCAATTGTTATATTCTCTATAAGCGTCTGTTTACTGCATACTACTACAAATATAATAGCGGTGTTGTGTACCGGCGGTATATTTATCTCCTCTTTATCTTATCAACTGTTAGTTATCAACGATATAATCTATTGAACAACATTACATAATGATGGATGAAACAATGGACCAAGAAGGCAATACTACCACTGATACCACACCAACTAATACCAATAACTTTACACAAATTCAATCACGTAAATATCGATCAACAACAACCTTTCCATGTTACAAACTATGTCCATCAATGGATTTACTAATTATCGGTAGCTCATCCTCCTCTACAACAGCTGCTAATACACATTCAAGTGGTATAGAAAGTGATAATAACATTTATTCTAAATTTAATAATACCATTGCCGAAGTTATTACTGTACATCGCATCATATCATGGAATAGTTTATTAACGTTGAAAATTGATGAGTTAACTAGTGGTCCTAAAATTGGTAGTAGTAGCAGTAATAGTTTGGTGGATAGAGAAGGTGGTGGATTATGTGTTGAGGATATTGAACGAGATTGTACTACTGAAAAGAGACAGGTTGATGAAGATGATATGGATGTTGAGGAGGAGGGTTTGATCAAGGGTGCCACATCAGGTAAGTCTCTCTATTTCCTACTTAATGAAATTAGTTTGTGTTATATGTGAGAGTTTGTAAGAATACGCATTAAGGGTTATGATGGTTGCAAATAGCATGTTTCACTAATCTTTTCTCTAACTTGAACTATTTATACTTATATATCGCAGTATGTTGGTCACCAAATGGACGGTATTTAGCAATTGGCTTGGTAGATGGAGGCGTATTACTACACACTGTTGAACCAGATGCTGCCGCCGAGGCATCATCAAGTAGCGTCCAACATCATCATGATTCTAGTGGTGGTGCAGCAGCAGATGGTAATGATTCAGCACTTATGCATATCATACGTCCACCGCCACCGAATTATATGAACAAGCCGTCATTACTTTCACCCACTGCTGGTATTGCCTCTGCTGGTTTCGGAGGAGGAGCAGCTGCTACCACTGAAGACTCTTCTAAAAAGAAGAAGAAACCAAGTATCAGTCCACGAGTTACAAGATCAATGCGTGCGGCACGTGAAGGTGGCGGTGGAACATCTACGGTTGGTGGATCAGGTACCAAGCAATCACGTCGATCAAAGTCACCCGGTGGAAGTAATAACAGACGTCCAAATCTCAAGGTGGATGTTAAGAATTCATTACAATCGACTGCTGTTATTGGTATGGTATGGAATCGATTATTGCCAATACAACAGCAGAAGAATGTGAATAAAGATGATGGTTATGAACAGGAGGTACGAGAAACTTGGAAGTATTCATCCCAATTAATTGATCGGGGTGATTACTTTTTACCATCATCGAGTAAACCACCCTCGTCCGGTGGCACTTCTAGTGGAAGTAGTAGTAGTATGAATCTCTTCTCATCAATGGCACATTTGAATGTACTTTGTGTCGCCACACCCGAGGAGATACATTGGTACTTACAAGGACAATATCGTATCTTGAGTATTCCCCATGGATTAGAAGGTTGTTCATCAATATCCGGTGGGGGCGGCGGTATAGACTTGGTTTGCTCACCGGACTTAAGTACATTACTTGCCGTTACCAAACAGGCAACATCGATAGTATCAACCTCACCCAAGAAGATGCGTAGTAGTCCAAAGAATGGTGGCAAACCAATGAAGGCAAAGTTATTCAATACGAAACTATTACCACAGAAACGATTTGAATTACAGGTATTATCGGCATCGTACAAGTCTATATTTACACATTTATGGGATGTACAGAAGGGTATACAATCGGCCTTAACGTCATGGAAGTCGGCATTACGTCCATTGGATAACAAGTTTAAGGGATTGTTGCAGTTACTTGCCAAGTATTCACTTGACAATACCGGAGGAGGAGGCGGTGAGGGTGGTTCAGCAGATTCAATCCGATTGGAATTTCTACGGTTCATCCTCTCCGGTCGGTCGACTGTATCGAGTAATACATCAAGTGCCTTAGACCAATTCTTCACCCGTGCACAGATGCATGATCAATTACTCCAACGTGAGATACGCGGTATTGAAGCAAGTGTTGCGGCAATGGAGGGTGCTCTACGGTCTCGTGTCTTATCATCTATCCGTGTCGTTGTGTATGAGGCCGAGGAATTGTATGGATTGGCAAAGGCTCAACAAACAAGTGGCAGTAGTGGAAGTAGTAGTACTACGGCAAGCTTAATCGATGCCAATACAGCTCTATGTCTATACAATGCGTCACGAATACTATTCCTAACATTTAATCAATGTTTGGGATATGTCGTCGAGGCACGGACGAGATTACATGATCTATTGTCATGGATACGTAGTACAGCATCTCAAGTACGTGCGTGGGGAACAGCCACGGATAGTATCCAACGTAAGAATGCACGATCACGTCGTGTTAGTAATGGTGTTGTACAGCGTGTTGCGGCATTCCTTTCGAATCCAATGCTGTTTGCTTTGAATGATGGTAGTGATAAGAGTTATCAAACCTTGACGGAATGTGTTCTCGGGGTTCCACTTTCGGTAAGTCTTCTTTGTTGTGTCTTATTAGCTAGTTGCCTATAGATGTCACTGACCAACTCTGGTACCGCCCTTTCTCCTACTTGTTAAACAGGATTTCTTTGTAATGGGGAGTTCAACCGAGAAGGAACTACATACTACTAACAATGGAACCAAGCCTATTCGTAGCATCAAGTCAGCCTTGCAAACGATGATGCAGATTAGTACCATTCTGTTTGATAAGCCTCGCAATGTGTTCGCTCAGTCTCTAAGTGCAACCGGTAAGTTGAATTGGTTACATTCTCTATCATTAACGTATATGTCTCAACAATACATTCATTTACATCCACCTTTTCTACAGATATATCATTTGAAGCACAGCATACGATCATGTCTATTCACACAAGAATAGGCGCTGGTTCTAATGCCGTCGCCCCCTCTTCTTATAGAGCTCAACGAGGTGAATCAAGTGGCTTTCTACCCAAAACATCCCAAGAAGAAGAAGGAGATGAAACCATAGCAGAATGTCCTTATTGGACACTACTAGCACGATCACTCGGTCCCAACCAAGTTGAGCTCATTGCAATTCCTGGACCTGCAAGTTTTGGACAAGAGAATGGATTCTACTTACATTCCGAAGTGATGATTCCCGAAGGATATGAAGTAACCAACATTGCTTTCTATGGCGATGATGGTAACAGTTCACTTTCTCCAGACTTGACAGAGTCCAAGGTAAAGGAAGGACGACAATCTCTTGGATTTGTCATCAAGTATATTGATACTTTGTCACAAGAAGTAAGAGAGGAGCTATGGCTGTTCCAGTATGATGATATCACATTCCAAAAGTTCAAGTCCAAGAGGAATGTAATGAAGAACGAGATTGTCATTCCTGCCACCCCTCCCAACGAAGAAGAGTGTACCTTCTTGACTATATCAGATGACGAAGATATTGGTGACCGACACTGTATTAACCCCAAAAGGAGACATATCTGTACTCATCGAAGGAATGATCAAGTTCATCAGCAGTCACAAGTAAACCTATGCGGCTCACGTGGAACGGGTGGAGTGATCACTTTTGATAAGTCGACCTACTTGAATATATTCGATCTAGAAGAAGACGAAGAGAATGATTCAGTGTAGATGACGACTGATAAGTACTGTCTCTGAAAGTTTAGCAACAGAGCTGCTCGGGTAATACCTTATTAGTAGTTCTTCCATCCATCAAGTTATGTTTAATTTAGTAAAACCCCTTAGACATATCAACGATCTGGATCACTTTTTATCTCCAGATGGATCGGGTTCCACAT
>Ga0075437_14487_pt1 | contig 16001 bp, 9 predicted proteins | sample MintriMetagenome_FD_74266 | JGI IMG/M metagenome (GOLD analysis project Ga0075437, IMG submission 74266) | Marine eukaryotic communities from Monterey Bay, USA to study complex ecological interactions - Minidiscus trioculatus and... | ecosystem: Environmental > Aquatic > Marine > Unclassified...
GATAAAAGGCATGCTGACTAACATATGCAATACGCAAGTTGTGATGGATGAAGAACCGACAGTCGGTAGGATTGGATGGAGTAGTATCACCCACAATCATTTTGACCAACGTAGTTTTACCTGACATTGGAGATAGATAAGGATACATAGAGATGTGAGCATATGACATATGCTTACATAAGTTGTGAGAGCAACGATCTAATTCTAATAGAGGTCACTTACCAGCGCCATTAGCTCCAATTAAGCACACACGAGAACTCAAGGTCATCTTCAGATTAATATCTGTCAAGGTATCAACATCATTGCCTGGATATCTGTAGTTCACACCTTCCATTTCAAGGAAACGTTGTGTTGATGTACGAATTCCCTCGAGACGTCCAGGATTTGGGAAGATGAACTTCAAATCAGTAGTTGCCAATTCAAAGTAATGCTTAGCTTGGGGTTGTTTCTTAACGAAGGCACTCATCTTTCCTGCGTAGTGAACTAGTTTACGATGCGGACCCCATTGTGGACGTTGTTCGTAGTGAATGACTGTTCAAATGGGAGATGAAGAGAGATATCAATTATAAGATATTGCAAGAAGTAAATGCACATGATATAAAACACAAACATAATATACTTACCATCACTACATACATTCTCCAAGAAGACAGTGTCATGACTAACAATCAACACAGTCGTCTCCTTCAAACCAGTCAAGTAGTCCTCTAACCACTTTACAGTCTTACTGTCTAGATGGTTTGTTGGTTCGTCCATTAATAGAATATCAGCATCAATTAATACCGCCTGTGCTAATCGTAACTTCATTTGCCATCCACCTGACAATTCGCCAATCGTACCCTGCATCATAGTTTCTGTAAATTTAAGCTGTTCAAGCATACCCTTACATTCCTCACTTGATTTACCTGTTGCGCTTTGTAACTCACCAAATACAATCTTCGCTTCATGGACAGGGTCGACATTACTACCACTATCAACATATTCAGTTTTAAGTTCAGTAGGCCATCCTTCTAGCTTGCCATTATTAACAGCATTCATTAATGTAGTCTTACCTACACCATTCTGACCAACTAATGCATATCGGTGACCACGTCTCAATCGTAATTTCGTTTGATGTAATAATATCTTACCACCATATGCCAATGAAAATCGTATGTTTGTTATTTCCTCACCACCAAATTCATCTTCTTCATCAGATGAATCTTCTTCCGAGTTCATTGCCGTGTTGGCTGCACTGCAAAAGTTTGCAATAATATCTTCTACATTCTCATCAGTAACAGATGGTAATGTAATGAGATAGGGCGTCAATTCTTCAACCCATACATTCGAATCCCATGTTTGGGATGTTGCTAATGAAGAGGCAAGGGTTGCAATGTATGCTACAATTTCATCTGTTGAATCACCAAAGTCTGTAACATTGCCATTTGTTTCATTAGTTGGTAAAGCATCACGAAGGAGCTTTAGGATAGTTTTGGGTGGTTCTAGAAATACCATGGTTGCTTACTGTGCAATTGGACTCGTCTGCCGCTCTTTATTGTTTCCTATTGTAGGACTATTATGTTTGTTGCCAACCCCTTCATACCTAACTGCGTGCGTGTTGTGGTTGTTTGTGGATTGATATGGAGCAAAATATTTGTGGTTAGCCGTTCAATCGCTTTGACGGAGTCTTACCATGAGAGTTAGATCACTGAATCATCATTATTTATTGATTTTATCTCAATAGCACACATCAGCACGCCTTCAATATCAGCCTAATAACGACAATGAAGACTACTATTACCTTCCTTGCAATCATTGCATCGGCCTCTGCCTTTGTTGTTCCTCAAGCTAGTTCTTCTGTTGAGAGTGAGTATATTATGTTTTAGAGATTGTTCTTTCATACTCATGTTATGATGTTGAGTTGATGTTATATTGGAGAAGGCTGAGATATAATCGATATGGTACATCATATTTATCTATCGAAGGCAATCGGTCGGTATATGTTCTTGTTACTCTTTGCGATATAATATATTTTGCGATTTAATGCAGAATGAACATATCATATGCACATAATATAACTAATAATGATATATCTTTCTCTCCTAAAACATACCTACAGCCCGTCTATTCGATGGAAAGATTAATAATCAAATTGATTTGGACAGTCCCAAGGTTGCAACTATGGATAAGGTAGAATCTGGTGGCAAGAAGGTTTATTGTCGTTGTTGGCAATCAGGAAAGTCCGCGTTGGTATTGTTTTGTCATATGAATTAGTGTGTTCAAGATGAAGTCTTGGTTTTTGATTGCTTCATTTGAACTTAATTTGCCTTATTTGATTGCCTTCTGTAAATCTCATATACTAACATGAGTTGCAATCATCTCTCTTCATCTTCACAAATCGTGATGTACGTGCATCTTCCAGGTACCTTCCCCCTATGCGATGGATCTCACATGGCTCACAATAAGGTAAGTTTTGATTGTCTAGTATTATTATACAGATGATGAAATATATTGATATTTATATATGATACTTTAAATATCATATCATTTACTTACAAACTAATCATTAATTTGTATCGTCTGGATGTGATCTCTTTTTCGGATATCGTTTCTATCGTAAAGGAAACTGGCGACAATGTTGGGCCATTAATTGTAAGTGTTGACAAGGCAGAGTAAGCTTAGGTTAAAGTAAAATGACAAAGGGGGGTGTTTTGTTCAGTTCTGAGAAAGTAGAGAATACTGTATGAGTATTGGCAAATAAATTGGGAAGGAAAACACTTAATCATTAAGTGAATGTGATCTTTGCTAGCTAATCATTGCAAATGGAGGTATAAAGATATAAAAGTATTAACCTCAATCTTAAGAAGTAGAAAATCTTCTCTCGTTTTACAATGGTAAACGAATAATCGATGTTCATTAGGGCAACAACCAAGAAAGATTGCCACTTAGCCTTCGACTCGACTTCACATTCCTGAAAACATGTCCTAACTAAACATTATAGCGGGATACCCATTTTCAGTCCAACACGGCAAATCACAAATCTAGACAAATCTCCTCGTCTCATAAAATCAGTTACGCCTTATCATCTCTAGCTAGTATGGTATAGTAGTTATTAAGGGATGAGATTAATACTATTCCTTCATTGCATATGCAACATATCAATGCTGTATATCGTCCGCTCATTTCGTATGCCATCATCCACAAGAGTTATACACAAGAGACAAAAGTTCACAACCACACATCAAAATATCATGTCATCTTCTTCATCATCAGATACAACTATATCTACAAACGATAAAACAGTGACAATAATACAACGTTCTACACATCAAAATATGTCATCTTTATCAGATACAACTACGACGTCTACAACTACAAATGATAAAACAGTAACGATATTGCAACGATCTAAGCATCATATTGTAGCATTGAAACCGCCATCGGTAGTATGTCATCATAGTGGATGGACAGGATCGAGATCAAAGAGCAAAAGAGGAGAGGAACCCGAGATACCAATGCTTCAAAGAGTAAGAGATGGTCTACATGATATTGATACTCGAGATAATGAGAATGCACCAATGAGAAAGGTAAATTTAATCCATAGATTAGATCGAGGTGCCTCTGGTTGTTTACTTTTTACATATGCAGATGATGCAGATGATGATGACAATTCTAATGATAATGATAGTATTGTTAGTTCAAAGGGAGATACAGCTCAACTAATAGATAGCTTACAATCGGACGATTCAATCAAAACGTACGTTGCATTAGTTCGAGGAGAAGGCATTCTTCGAGGGGACGATATGAAGGAAAAGGGTTGGTTTGAAGTAGATAGACCAATCAAGGATGAAGATGGAGAGCTGAAAGACGCCTCAACTTTATTTAACTTTGTCGCTGGGCAACCTGAGAATGGATTAGATAGACCACGAATGAGTTTAGTTCTGTGCAGACCGAAGAACGGTCGGTGGCATCAAATACGACGACATCTGAATGGTTTATCTCACCCAATACTCGGAGATAGCACACATGGGCATTCAAAGACAAATAAAGAATGGAAGGAGAAGAGGAATTTACCAGGAGAAAGGATTTGCTTGCATCTAGGGAGATTACAGTTGATACCTACAGAGAACATACCGAACGGCATCGATGCATCGGCTCCTTTGTTAGATGATATGTTGGATATGCTTCGAGTGTATGCACCGGATATGTTAGAACAAGCTTTACCAACCTTGAAAGAAGAGGGTATCCTTGTTGGCAGCATCAATGAAGATGAATACGAGATTGGAAAATGGACTATTCCTGAAGTCTTGTTACAATCTAAAGCTCATCATGAAGACAATTATGTGACTATACTAGAAGAGAATTCGACCTATGTTGTCGCAAGCAAGCCTCCCGTTGTTGCCTGTCATCAATCATCTTGGACTCGAGGCAATCTTAGAGAAAAGATGCCTATGTTACAAAGAGTTAGAGACAAGGTGGGAAGTAAAATCAATTTGGTGCATCGTCTTGATAGAGGAGCCTCTGGTTGTCTATTATGTGTAAAAACCAAAAGCGCCGACGACAGCACACCATGCAGTATTACAAAAGCGTTGATTGAATCAATGCAAAGTGAAGAGGCAACTAAGACATATGTTGCTTTGTGCGATGGTGATGGCTCATGGAATGGCATCAACTACCTCGATAAGGGTTGGTTCACGTTTGACAATCCTGTGAAAGATGAGAATGGGAACCTTATTGAAGATTCTGTGACAGATCTTTGCTTTGTTGCCTCTACAACGCTACCGCCAATAATTGAGAACACTTCGAATGATAGAAACCCTGAGAGGGAAAATGAAGGACGAAAGATAAGCATTGTTTTAGCTCGGCCAAAATCGGGACGGTGGCATCAGATTCGGCAACACTTATCGTCAGGTAATATTGGGCATTCTATTCTGGGTGACAGCTCACATGGCCGGTCGCGTACGAATCGCATTTGGAAGAAGAAGAGGCATTTAATGAAAGAACGAGTTTGTCTGCACCTGGCTCGCCTACAAATCCCCGCCACTCAGCACACTGATTATATAGATGTAACCTGTCCCTTAGCTCCAGACCTTGTCAAGATGCTAAAGGCCATGCCTAATTCATTTCTAGAAGAGGCAAAGCCAATCCTTGAGAGAGAGGGAATAAATATTATATAAACAATACTGTTAGAAACTATAAACTAAGGTAGGTAGGCATCAAGGGGTTTGCCGTTTTGAGTATCCTTAATATTTCCGTAGGCAATGAGTCTTTACATTAACCTGATCCATACCCTCTTTTCAAACCATCCACCACCATCATATATCATGAAGGCACAATATTAATATTAGAAATATTCAATTCAATATGATTATACGTATATATCCCCACATCATATTGAATTCCCATCCCAGCTAACAACTTATCATGTCTTTACCACAACACACGCCATAAATACAAATGATATAAATAACACTCATCATATAAATTAAGAATGCCATTTATTAAATTACTCCTAATACTACAATCCAAAGCCAACTTGTTGCTTTAACTCTCTAGCGATAAAAGTACATAAAATAATAAATATTTAGCATTCAAAACCCACCAGCCCAACTCAAAGTTAGTAGAATATACTTAAACCAACATGCAGTTACTTCATGTAGATTAATTCCATACCGATTCATTTAAAATCCACGTATATCCAATCAAACATACTCCAATATTTAACGGGCACGTTGACGCATCTTACGACGCTTACGACGTAGACGACGCATACGCTTCTTCTTCCACTTCTTCCTCATACCTCCTGGGACATCAAGCATGAGAGAAAGTTCCTCATCATCAGCGATATCATTTCCTGCAAGGGTACCATCGGTAAGTTCGGTGGTTCCATTAACAAGACGGATAAGATCACCTGGGATAAATTCCTGGTTCTCAATTTGAGCCTTGAGTTCAGCTACGGTGGTACTACCATCAACGGCGTAGGCGGTTGAGAAGCCAGTAGGTGCGGTTACAATGATTTGCATGTTTGTTAGTTTTTTTTTAAGTTTTGATAAATTGGTTGCTCAAACCTATATAAAGGGAGCCTATATAGAAGAGGAAGATAGGTTAGTTGACACGAAAGAATAACAGATAATATTCAAACTCGATAGTGTAGCCTGCTCCGACGGCCAAATAAATCCTGGCGTCATTCATATCGATCAAGGGCATAATGCACCACATATAACAAGATTATCCGGGCCGCGATCGGCGGCGTAGGGGGCAAATAGTACCATGGTTCTTATTACACTCACAGACAGCAATTTTAATGGTGAAGAAGACAGAAGAGCTCTATTGAGAAGTTTCTTGTTATCTAAAGTAGAAGTTTCTATTATATACTCTTGTTGCCATCAGTTATATGGTATCATATCGTTACCATGATAGCAAGAGACCTAATACATCGTTGTTTTATATATTATTCTTCCCTTTTCTTAATCATGGGGTGGTTTATAACGAGGATACCACATCATCATGTAAGTGCAACAAGAACACATCTCATGCATACAATGACTTGTCGAAACATGAGTTGCTTTGCAAAACCAAACATTCATCAATCAAAACGAAAGAAGATACCCAAACAACTGGAAAGACCAGAAGTTATATATTCGAACAATCATTTATTAGTTGTAAATAAGCCAGCGGGATGGAAAAGTCAGCCTGGAAATGGAGGAGGTAGTAGTAGTTCTTCTGCAATAGACCCCAAATGTCTACTGACATATCTCAAATTACAATCATTAGGAGGTGGCTCTAACAAAGACTTTTTGATACCAACTCATCGACTTGATCAGCCATGTAGTGGAGTTTTGATATTTGCAAAGAATGGTAAGGCTGCAAGTCGAGTACAAGTTGCTTGGGCTAAACGAAATGTGAAGAAGACATATTGGGTTGTAGTAGAAGGATCTAGTCAAACAACAAGTAAAAGAAATGATAAGATGAATGGATTGGAATTGTTAATTAAACAATCGACACGTACTAAAGCAAAGAATATATATAAGTTATCAGCAATACTGAAAAGTACAAAAGGAAAGAATGCAAGAGGGAATAGAAGATCAAACAACAACAATGCAGGAGGCTCTGTGTTAGTGAAGCCTATACCTCCAAACTATTCCTCATTGAATGGTGAAAATAGCAAGGATGGTCGTATCTGTCATATAGAATGGAAGCATTTACGAGCTTTGTCTGGTGAGAGGCATCTGCTATCCGTCTCAACTGATACCGGAAAGTCCGCGTTTGTATTGTTTTGTCTTGTGTTATTATGTGTTCAATACGAAGACTCGGTGATTTGGCTACTTTATTTGGCCTTCATTCGTCTTTGTTTGACTGCCTTTGCACCACATGCACTAATATATGTTACAATCACCTCTCTTTCATCATGACAAATCATAACAACGCGCATCTTCCAGGCGCTAAACATCAAGTAAGAGCATTGCTCGCTTTAGCCGGAGGAGCGCCGATAAGTGGAGATCTGAGATATGGAAACAATCATAACACACAATTTGATCATGCTGCAGAATGTGGACGAGTTGATCAGCCGCTTCTTGATGGTAGCGTGGCACTGCATGCCAGATCTGTATCACTTCCAACTGTGTCTCTTGGAGGAATGGAGTTCTTAAGGGACGAGCCGTTTGTTGGGAGTGTACCATCTCATTGGAGAGACTTCTTCGGTATATCTGAGGATGATGTGAGACAGATATAGTTTTGAAAAAAGGTCAACATCGAGTAGATGGTATCTTCTAGATTAAGCTTTATAGGATCAACAGTATGTAGATAAGTATGCCTTGATATTTCTCCTTCATATATCTCGAACTGCAAATACTAACATATCATTAGGGTAGGGCCACAATATACCTTCACAATCCCACCAACTTCCCATGCCTTCATAGTGAACAGCAAATCCTGCCTTATGCAAGTTGCTCACGGCTTTATGGAAGACATTGACACGGCGTTCTTTGGTAAACGACCACTCAAATACCAAGTGAGTTATATCAATCCAATTCTTTGCATATGATGCCTCTTCTGATACCAATATGTCAATCTCAGCTCCCTCGGCATCTATTTTCACAAACGATATACCCGATCTTAATACATCCCTAAAGAAAGATTTACATTCAACTTCAAACGTTTGAAGAGTATTCATTTGCTTATCTGATGACATTTTAGTATCTCTATCAACGTACACAGCGTATTGAGAGAGACTATGTCTCCATGTGTTTTGTTTTCCACTGTTCTCATGTCTTGCTTGAACTAATGTTTGTAAACCAGACGACATTGCAACTGCACATTGGTGTAACTCAATTATCGGAGAATCTTCTGATAGTGATCTTATTATGTTCAGGTTTTCAGAAAGTAGATTGTAGTTGGAAGGTTCTGGTTCATAGGCAATGATGTGTTCACAGCCTTGTGAAAGAGCATATCTCGAGAACACCCCTATGTGCGCGCCACAATCGAGTATACATTTGTGATTTTGAAGCGAGAACCCGAGCGGCATATTAGTTGCTGGCTTCATGAAATATACATTATTACTATCCTCCTTCAGTATTTCATTTATAACTAATGCATCTGTAGAGCCATGACGGAATTTTAATGGAGGCAGGTATGGTACTGTATTTGAGTGTAATCGAGCCAATCTACTTGCCTTTTCATCATCATTCAACTTTGTACTCTTTTCATCTTTACTGACCTCTTCGGGAGTAAACCACACTAAGGAGTATCGTTCTCCTATGAACTTGTTTGTCCAGTGAAGCTGATTCCAACCATCAAACTCCAAAGCAGCATATCTAATTGCATAGGTTTTGCCTTCTACAATCGTTTCTCCCTCTGTGTAGTTGCCAAGTCCGACAATCATACTTACACTCTGTCCTTTGCCCCTGCCGCTGTCGACATGTGGCGTAAATTGAGCATTTCTATTGACAGCACAATGACTAGATGGTTGTCGTTGATGAAGAGATCTATTCATGCCTTCGGCGGCTGGAAGAGGAGACTCCGTTGACTGTTTGATGATTTCCTTCTCGAGCTCGAATACTGCCTCTGTCAACTCGGGAAATAAAGAGTTGGCAAGCGGTAGTTCACTACTATCCCAGATCTCATCGTTAACAACAGTGAAGGATCCCGACGATATTACACCTCCACTCTCTTCTGTATTAGGAAATTGTGATATTGTAGCCTTCTTTTTTGTAGCAAGCTTTGCTTTAGTTGTTGCGTCGGTTGTCTTGATGACTCTTGAGCGAGCATCAGAAGTCGTAGGCCACCGTCCACTCTCAACGACATTGCGCAGCAACTCTAAAGTCGTAGAGTAAGCACCACATGGTGCATCAGTATCAACCAACGGTAGAGAAGTTGAGTCTTCCTTTCTACTCTGAAAAGATTGTTCTGCAATTTCTTCAGTTTCGATCTTATCTATTTGTTTTCGAAGATTGACTGAAGTAACATCACGTAGTTCTAGCAGCCATTCATCTTCTATGCTCTCTATTGCTGTATCACCTTTTCCTGACAGCAGCAGTCTATCTCGTAGAACAAGCTCCCAGTTGTCCTCAGGCTGAGAACTGTTAATTGTTGAAGCTAAACTATTCCCTACCTTGTCATCGCCTCCCAATCCATTACTTGTCAGTTCATGGAAGTGATAACGAGCCGAGTGAAAGTACATTCTTTTGTCCAAATAGGGAGGTACAGAAGTGACTGGCATGTAGACATCTGGCCGAGTTGTATCATCAAAGAAGCTTTGTGGTAACCAACCGTTTGTCATGGCAACCAGCGAAGTGATGAGTCGAGGTATCTGTCCCATAACAAACCCATCTGCTCGGACTTCAATAACGATGTGCATGTTTTGTATAGTATCATCCAGCGATTCATTCTTCTCTTCATTTTGTATAAATCCTACAATCTTTGCTCGATCAATACTTCTCCATACAGCCTCGAAACCTGGACTCACTGATAAACCTTTACCATCTGCAAAGTTAGACCAACATCTCTTCTCCTTTCTCCATAGTTGCCCGAACCTTCCTGGGCTCAATCTTGAGCAGTCACTTGAATCGACATATTCTTCATCATTGGGCGATGTTTCTTTTTGAGATTTTCTCCTCAGTTTACGATTGGCTACAGTTTTGCTTTCAAGCTGCTTTAATGATTGCTTCAATTTCTTAATGAACATTGGACAAGGAGGCGAGTCTTTACCTCGAGGTTCATGCGTGCGATGATTCGAGGATGATCTATCTTTTATATATTTCCACCAATCTATTGCTTTGGCCATTTCTTCATCTCTGGTATCTTTATCATTGGGTAGAATCCAAGATATTGGAAGTAAATATCTGTAACTAATTTGAGTTGCACTTCTTTCGGCATAGAACTTGGATGAGCGCGGAACCAACAGATTCATGTTATGTAACTGTATTTGTATTTGATTATGCCCATTTTTATCAAGCCAAGCTTGCATATTGGTTTGTAATATACCACTCGATGCAAACTCTTTCCACTTTGATATTACCATAGGTGTATTGGATAGTCTATAATTGAAAGATAGGACTTCAGCCACTGCACCCTTTACTCCTTTGTCTTGGCCGAGTGATGGTTGACGCATCTTTGCTGCAGTACTGTATGTTAGTGCACTAGTTGTAAATAGTTCGCCATCCTCTTTATCATCAAGGAATATATCCATTTGATGTTTAAAAGCTTGATAGATCATATTTGCAACAACTTCATTTGGTGTATCCTCTTTAATATCCCCATCATAATAATAGCCATATCGTATAGCAGCAGCCATCAATATTTCTTCTTCATTTGCAGGTGATACCGATAGTGGGCAATTAATAGATGCATCATCTTCACCCCGCAGATGTTTGAACAATTGATTGCGAGATGTAAATGTTGTATTGCAGCCTGTTGCATAGAAAAGATATGCATATGATCAGTATGCATACCGGGGTTAAGATCGCAAGATGCATCATATCATATTATGTAGTCGTATAGAGTACATATTGCAATAACATACCTTGACACTGATATAATTGCTGTACCTTCAACTTTTCTTCATCTTGATGGGTAGCATATGTCGAAAAAATGACATGTGATGTGCCTACTCCAACTCGAGATGAAGACTCTAACCTTAGAACCGGAGAAAAACATGATACCCAGCTTATAAATACAGTGATAAACAGCAAAACAAAGAGTAATATGGACCCCATCTCTTTGAGTAGTTGTCGCCTGCTACAGAAGACTTGATGGTATGGTGAAATATGCTGGGACTTGATTTCCTTTGGCGAGCAAACTAACTAATAATCCAAAGAAGGAAGTAAGACGACTCTCTAGGCACCAGGTCATCTTTGCGGTGAGTTCATATATCTACCACATCTTTTAAATGATTTCTCATACTCATCATATAGTATTGCACAATATATCACAAATGAATAGCCCAAGGATCTCGATGGCTGCATTCTTCCTAAAGCGCTGCATGTTAGTTAGGAAGTCACTTAGCTTCATTTCTAATAGTTTCATAAAATGAATAAGTAACAGCGCCCACTAATTAGGAGGTTCCTAAACGTTTCTTATCTTTATAAAGTTAACACAGCATACATTATCTTCACAACCGTCGTCTCCGTATCACATAAAATTAGGGAGCAATTGGATCAAGAATAGTTGTTGAAATTCCATGATCAGATGGGAAAGATAAAGTGGGGAAAGCCATATCTTCGATGTACTTCTTCTCTCCAGTATTGTCTTTCCAAGTTTGTACCACCTTGAAATCTTTTTTACCAAACAAAATGAAGTCTTTTGGATTAACGTCACCATTGGCACGTTTGTCTGTTTTCTTACAAGCCTTGTTTAACTGAGTTTGAAGATATGTACGTGAGTTAAATGTGGTATAGTTTGTAGGATTGGGAACATCTCCCCAGCAGGATGTCAAATCATAAGATACATAGTGTTCACCCCACTCCAAAACATCTTGTTGTTTGCCAGGCTTGGCTTTCTCATATGTGTTGGCATCTAAGCCGAATACTAACTTGTGTGTAATGAGGGCAGAGTCTGATGACATGGCTTTGACAAGTGCACTGAGAACAGGCTTGGTTGCAAGTCCGTTAGTGTCACCATGGAATGAGGCTACTACCATTGGAATACCATCACGATCAGTTGCTGTAATGGCCAAAATGTCTCCTTTTGCAACAGGAACATCAACACCCTCTTCAAAGGAGTTCTCAACAAGTGCAGTAATCTCAGCACTTGGACCCGCTGGGAAAGTGTCTTTCTTTAAGAAAATTACGGAGTTCTGATCTCTCACTGCATCCATCTCGCCTGGACTTACAATCCAATAATCCTGTCCCAAAGAACGCTTCCTTGCCTGTTCAATAAAGGAAGCTGATACTTCCTGAAGGGCAACAATATCAGATGTCTTGTACACATTCTGGAGTATATCAAGAGTATGCGGTACCTTTTGTTTGTTTAGATTCTCAACCATTGTTTTCTTTAATGCTTGCCATACCTCAGGTGTTGATACAGTATTCATCATGTGGACAAGAATAGCATCAAAAATAGCACCACACATTGTCTGCAATGGTAGAGACACCTTCTCCTCTTCTTCGGTAATGTCGGGATACTTTGACTTTTTAATAGGTTGTAACATTTTGTAGGGTGGATCAGTAACAGTACTATCTTTCACTTGAATTGTAAGTGGAGTATCAAACATAAAGTTCTCCCAAGCTTTCCACCAAAGTTGAAGATTACTCAAATCCCCATCATACATGTTGATTACAGTCGGACGGCAAACTGGTTCGTCAGATCCAACTACATTGATAGTATTAGTAATACGATCAGGCATGGAGGCCAATCTCTTACTTCCCAAAAGAGGATCTTTCATGAAACCAGAGACAATTTTGCGGTTCTTAAAATCAGAATCCCAATACGACCGAACATTATCCCAGCCAACTCCATCCATCCTCTTCTCTAATTCTGAAAACATTTCTTCTGTAAATACCTCAGATACAGAAACATCCTTATCTCCTGGACTTTCCAAGAAGTCTTCAATACTAGTCATAATCTTCTCATAATCAGGGTTTTCATCATATGTAATCCAATACTCAAATGGGTTGTTATTAATAGCTGCAATATTCCATGTAGATACTTGCAATTGTCGTTTAGACTTGACCATGTTTGACATACCGTCGTTTGCGGCAGCTGATAAAGTTGGATCGGGTGCTACAGAACCACCAAGAAATTTACCAGCACCTCCTTCAATAGTAAAATAAGTAGATCAGAGAAATAAGGTAATGGTTTAGATAGATATACATTAGGCAAGAATTGACAAATCAAAATATATAATAGAATAGCAGCAATCGAATAACAATATATAATATAACAAAACCAACAAAAGATATGCCGAATTAATACCATCGAGAAAAAAAATACAACATACCCGAGTTATACAAAAAAGCAGTATATAATGCTGTGGCTGCAACAATTAACAATGCCTTGTTTCTATAAGAAGACGAGATACCTCCTCCGCTGCCACCTCTATGATATAGATTGAGGTTACGACGATCGTATGCCATGGCTTATTTGCCAAACAAACAAACAACAAGGCTTATCGAAATACAATAAATTATCTCACAAACAACCAGCCCTAAAAAATGAAAATGAGCTATAAAGGTATCCCCGAAAAAGATCCGATATGCGTGCCTCATCTCAAGTGTTCTTTGCATTGCCGACGCAATCAGGCTTTTGCCTGTCCTCTATGCATACTTTGAATTGTTGTTCTGTCTTGCATTTGATGGTACATTGAACTTGCCAAGCAATCAAATAATAACCCTTGAAAGATACCGTAACATCTCATTGATCAGTTCATCCTTGAGACTCTTAATTCTCAAATTATCATGCATCAGCAGTCTATAGTGTTTCCAAATGCATATTATAAATAATATCCCTAATATTCAAATGGATGTTTATTGTTGTGTGCACATACTCGTATCCCATTTTCAATACAAAACACATTCGTATCTTATGTACCAAAAAAAAAATAGATATCCCAAAAGCTGACCCTGCAGTTTTATGAGACTTACCAAAGTTGCCCAATATATAACCTTGATCATCTGATACATCCAACCACACGAATGCTCCAATTAATATAAATACTGCTGCAATTCCTATATATAACAATTGACGACGCATGTTGTACGATCGGAGACAGGGGAAACTAGAGATAGCCTTTGCTCTTTCATTACGTCCACTCGCTGTGAATGAAAACGTTTCATCTTGAGAATAACCATCATCGGCGCCTCTTGGTACTTCAGTTTTGTTGCGGGATCTTCCCATTATTTTTCTACGTCGTATGAGAGGCGATATGATTTATTGTTTGTGCTAAGATATCTTCGAAAAAGATACCTCTAATTTGCAATTTATTATTGTTATCTAGAATGATGATATGTAGGTAGACTATTATTGAGTACTACTACTGCTGTGATAATGTACTATATTGATGTAGAAGATGTACACCGCGCGATTCTATGACCTATTGGTGATTATTTGACGATAAGCCCATCCTGCCGCCTGCCTATCAGCCAGCAAGATATTAGTTTGGTCGCCAAATTATTCCTCGCATTCACCGCACTTCCGCTTGCCGCTTGCGCATTATATTGCTCCACTCTCTCCCCATAATTATTAGCGCCTTTTCTTATTTGTTGCTTTGTTGGTATTGATAGTGTGCATATCTTTACATTATTGACCTCTACAAATATATACTAATAATCATCTAATATTTATCAAGCTATGTCGGCAAGACCACCACTTCATGTTTTGCGGGGTATCCTACGTAGTGTTAAAGTTAAATCATCGCCATCCAATTTCACCTCCCCTTCATAAGCTGCAGCTGCCAATATAAATGATATACAATCAACTTTACAACAGCATATAATATCACAATATCGAGAATCGCAGGCACTTCCTCCAAATGAAGCAAAGATACAGCGTAAAATAGCATACGAATATTATGTACTCAAACAAGATTTAACTGAGAGGGCAAGATTACATGAAATAGATCAAGGTGCTGATGAAAAGCTAAGTCCTGACGAATTAAGTAGAAGAGCAGCGGCAAGAGTGGGTTTGCAACTTCCCCCGAAGATAGATAATTAGACGTTTGTGTTCATAAAGTTGTGCACTCTTTTTGCTCTTATTAAATCAATTTGAAACAACAAAACTGTTTGGGAGGTAGATTGTTGGTATTGAAAAGAGTACTTAAATAGAATCTAAACACCAACGTTACAAAACTATTTAAAAACACAAGAGACATTAAAGCAATTACTGTTCACCTATTATATGTACCAGCAACTTAACTTCTTTTTTTTACTAACCACATTCCCAACACATATACACTTCATTATGCTGCACCAGATAGCGGCTTCAACTCCCAGTTGGCACCAGTACCAGCCTTGTGCATGTATGAAAAGGTTGAGATTAGATTCTGATGAATCCAGGGATAGTACGCATACTTAACGCCATGCTTCTTGCAAATCTCTCTAACCTTTGGGGCAATGTAAGGATACCAAGCACTGCTCATACGAGGGAAGAGATGATGCTCAACTTGGAAGTTCAATCCTCCAGTGAGGTATCCAGATATGGCACCTCCATAGGTTGATGATGTTTCCACTTGAGACTTGAACCAACAGACGGGCTCGCCAGTCTTTTTAAAGTCAGCCATTGGATCACGATCGGAATGGATAAAGTTGTGTGATAGTGAGAAGAGTACACTGAGTGTAAGACTTTCACTAATTCCCATGAGCATGATAACACCAAAGGTGGCCCAACTTAATCCATTGTGTGCAATAGGGCAGAAGATGTTCAAGAAAATATACATCATTCTCATGGCAATTGCATACTTTCTCCTCTTGACGATAAAGTCATTCTCCATTTGAATTCCAACATATTGTGCTCCTCGTTGACGTAAGTCGATAACCTGGGGATTTAATACAGTTGATAACCAATACAATCCAAGCATAATGAAGTGTATA
>Ga0075437_12080_pt1 | contig 15958 bp, 15 predicted proteins | sample MintriMetagenome_FD_74266 | JGI IMG/M metagenome (GOLD analysis project Ga0075437, IMG submission 74266) | Marine eukaryotic communities from Monterey Bay, USA to study complex ecological interactions - Minidiscus trioculatus and... | ecosystem: Environmental > Aquatic > Marine > Unclassified...
TCTAAGCAAAGGGAAGAGTGAAATGGCAGATGTTATTATTCGTCTTGGTGGGAGAGTTGTGGCAAATTTGTCTTCTGTAACAGACTTTTCTTCAGCATTTGTTCTCATGGGAGATGGTACTGGACTTACCAATTTGATTCAGCGGGGGAAGAGTCTCTCCGAAAGGGTTCCAATCATTAATGTTGATGGATTACATCGTCTTGTCACCGGTAAGGTAACAGATGAGAATTTGCGTAAGGAGCCAGTTCCCATGTTTGGAGAAACATCCTTTGCAACCCTTGAAGAGGAAGGCAACAAAGCACAAATCAGTTGAGAGTACTCGAAAGTCGAATAAGAGGAAGAAGAAGAATGCCAAGTACGAATGGAATAGTGATGATGAGGAGAGCGAGGAGACGGAGGACGAGAGTGAAGACGAGCTGGAGGACGAGAGTGAAGGAGTGGATGAGTGGGTTGAATGTACAAAGTGTGGAAAGTGGAGGAAGCTTCCTGCTAGTATTGCTGCTGCATCATTGCCTGACGAATGGTACTGTACAAATAACACCTGGGATGTTCGGTTTGCAACATGTGATGCAATTGAGGAGAGTGAGGATTAGACAAACCGAAAAGAATGTTGAGTTGATATGTATCGTTGAGTTGGTATCGGTAAACTAGCTACATCAATCTTGGAGATTGATGTAGCTGTACTACTAATATGAATAATCATGAATAGTTTGAAACTTGAATAGCTTAGCACGCCGGCTGCCGCTAGGATGCTAACCGCTACTACTATCATTGTTGCTTAGTTATATAATTAATAGCTATCGATTAGCGGCGGCATGGTGCGTCACATCGGCTTACTTGTACTTTCTTGCGATTGAGTGTACACTTAGTTACGTACTCTCATAAAAGGATACCAGATATCTTTTTTGCAAAAAGCATTGATGATAGGATAATCTGATTGTTCTTATTCATTGTGATATAGTTACAATGGCGGCTTGTTCTTTCTCTATTCTAGCCATATGTATGGTCTCTGTCTCACTCATAGAGTCTAAAGTATCAATGAAGATGTCATCTCTTTCCAATAGTCGTAGATTTGTCTTTGGTTGGCGGAGACAAAACTCATTCACCGGGAAATTAATCACATGTTCAGCCGCAATGGAAAATCTTACAGATAATGGGACATTGATACTCGTAAGGTGATTTGTATAATATATGCCTATGTATGCGTAAGATGTTCATGATTCTTTCATATGTCTAATACATACATTCACCTCGTCCCCCTTGTCTCTCGCATCAAAAGGAGGTTTGTCTGAGGCCCCTCCAACCAGAAGTCGTACCGTCTCCTGCTCCATTTACACCTGCCAATCCAATCAATAAAATGATTCTAAAGAAGTTTATGGATGAAGAATCTGCAGACATTATCTTTGAGGTTGGAGGTGAACATCAGAAGCAAGAAGGAGATGCCCAGAAGAAATCAAAGACTTCAACAACTTTTTATGCACATCGTTTTATTCTACAAGATGTTTCAACAACATTAGCAGAGCTTTGTAAGTCAAATGATGAGAATGTATGTCGAGTACAAATTGCAGATGTCAAGCCAAGTTCAAGCATATGTTATATTATTCGTATGGGGGCAAATTAACAGGTGAAGAGCTGAAAGAGAATGCAAAAGATCTCATTGATGCATGCAACAAGTACGGTATGGTACATCTCAAGCTTGAAGCTGAAGCTTGCTATGTTAAGGAAATTGAAATTACTGTTCAAAACATGATGGACAACCTACTTTATGCGGATTCGATGAACTGCGCTCTGTTGAAAGAGTCTGTTATAGATTATATGGTAGCAAATAGAAAAGATGTGCTAAAGAAAGTGTCACTTCAGAATGTACCGGGATCTGTTGTAGCAGATCTCTTGACTGCTGTGACAAGGAAGGAAAGGAAGGAAGATAATAAGAATAAGAGCAAAGGAGAAGAAGATGAAGAGGATCTTCTTAGCACAATGCGTGTAAGTGATCTTCGTATGAAGCTGGATGAGAAGGGATTGGAAGTTGATGGATCACGCGAGGCCATGATATCTGCCCTCAAGGAGGCAGATGAGAGTACCAAGACTTCTGAAAACAAATAATGGGGACATGTGCACTCTACAGTAGTAACAATAACATACGGAGACTCCAATTGTTATATTATCCAACACAAGGACACTTCAAAGACATATATCAATAGGTATAAGAGTCTAGTACATATAATTGGATCAAATCTTCTAACATTTTAAAATAGTATCATACAATTCAGCTGGAAGAATGAAGAAATGTAGTAGTAGAAGTTATCAGTAGTAGTCGAGTCTTTAGGTAATCATTCGTTCCAACTTTTCAGAATATGGGTTTGCTGTTTTAGTGGCAGGTTGCTTTACATCTTTCTTGGTAATCTTCTTGTGTGAGTCTACCAAAAACTCAAGGTTGGTCTTGGCTGTCTCCGTGTTTGTGTCGGGGAAGTAAGTCTTCATTGTATTGAAGAGCGTATCTTTAGGCTGCAATGGGGTAGTAGTAGTCTTGCTTGCCTCCGAGTTTGCAGTCTGGTGTTGGTATAATTACAACAAACATGAGTATACAAATGAATAATGTTGAGCACAAGACACCTTCAAATCTTACCTTTGGTGGGGAAGATACTGCTGGTGGAAGCTCTGGAACGTTGCCGATATTTGCAAAGACGCCCGTGGTGGTACCAGAAGAGTCTCCTTTGTTCTCCTTCCCACTATCTTCGCCACGGTATTTCTCTTTCTTCTTCTTATCATCGATTGGGAACTCGTAGCGAATCTCCTGCTGCTCACTTGCGAATGGCTCAACAGGTCTCGTGATGTGAGTAAAGTTATTGGTTGCCAGTGAACTGTATGCCAGGAAGCAATCCTCACATACACTACAATTCTTGAGCAGGAATAGAGGATCATTTCGATACATTTCAAATCCTTTGGCTCGTAGTTTTGGATGGATTTGACGAATGACTGGAGGTATGGTATGAGTCTCTTCTGTATACTTTCGCGTACTACGGTTACTGCCTTGTCTATCACGAGCCAATTGTAACGAAAGTGAACCGAATCCTACATTCCCAGCCGCTTTGATGAAACGATCTTCAGGTGGCCAAACCTTTGAGGGATGAGACTCGTCTTCTTCCTCGAGCATTTCCAACGTCTTTTCAAAGTGTGTAATCACTGTTTTGTATGGTACTGGTTGAAAGTGTGGATTGTCATCCTGCTTATTACATGATGGACAAGTCTCAGACAATAACTGATTCTCGGGCTTTAGGTTTGCATTATGATTCGGAGCTTGGGTAAGCTTGACTGATGATGGAAGTCTTACTACAGTTTCCATATTCAACGGCGCAGCAGCTTGTAGTATTGAAGTGTTGTCTTGCTCGGCAGTTAACTTTGTTTCACTATCCATTGCGACATTTTGAAGTCGAATCGAGTTACTCCACAGTATCCAGATTTCTGTAGGAGAGTGTATGAATGAAACGTGAGAATTCGATGAAAGACAAACACATTGTTGTTGAGAGTACTTACTTCCAGTACCATCAACCTTGAAGTTGACTACCATCCTATCAACGCCAAGAAAGGAGTCGTCACTCCGCCCATGAGTATTCTCGGCAGAGACTTCTGCAATATGTCGGACAATCTCATTACATATAGTTTCAACTCGACCTGACAAGACACTTCCACGAAGAGGTACCGATACACTATGAACATCTGGTCCGTCAAATGTAATGCATCGTTCGTATAGAGCGAATCGAGTATCATGTAAATCTTGCTTCGTTCGTCTACGTTCAAGTACACAAAGCTTGGGTGTCCAAATGGCACGTATCTGTGAATTGTGAGTACCTCCGCCGTGTGGTGCAATGAATCGTTGAAGAATACCGCTCTTGTTGTGTCTTCCGTGCTGTAGAAAGTCATGGAGTGTTTTCTTGTTGAAGTATTCAATGTTGTTTGATGATGTCTCGTCACTAGCTTCTAAAGTGGGGTGATGTTCAACAGAAGAGTAGTCTTCATCATTGTTTGAACTAATGAAGTAGGCAACTACATCCTCCTCGCCGACAGCTCCTCTACGAGTTCCTGTATTAGCCTTGTGAAGAAATGCTTCCTCGATGTTTGCCAGGGTTATGTTTGTCTTTCGTTTACTCAAGATCATAGTCTTGTCTTTGGTTTCACCACCATTCTTACTTGTGAAGAACCAACTCTGGGGTTGGCCGAAGAGAAACACAACTGTGTCAGGGATGCGTAAGACGCAATGTTGCTTCTTATCTTTAGATTGGTCGTCATTTGTGCTTTTGCTCCACAATAAATTGAAAAATGGTAGATTCAGTCCATCACCCTGTAAGTTGGACAGATCTGACATCGTTGGCTAGACTACGCTAATGAGTAGCATTTGTTTGAGACTCACTATCACAAGGCAGAGGACAGCCTCTTCGGCTGAGGCAATTCGTATCGAGGCAAAGAAAGAGAGTGTGTGAATCTTTTCATTTTGTAGCGTTACATACAAATGAAAATACGAAAAATACTACCACTCTCACTTCTCGAGATTAGCTTGGTGTTAGATCGAGGCAAAGAAATGACGAGTGGCCACATATAGCATCGTCTACCATTTGAATGAATAAACCGTCATCACAATAGATCATATCGAGTCGAATTTTATAACAACTCAAAACTGAACACAGCACAACACTCACAGATGAAGATCATACAGCCGACTTGGTAGCTCATCACTAATATAGACAAAAATGCCATCGAGAAAGAGAGCCAAGGGCAAGGCACGTAAAGCAAAGGCAAGAGAAAACAATTGCAATCTCATCCTTAAAGACAATGTATGTCGACATGGATGTAATATAATTAGTAAAGATGACGTATGTTACAGATTCGTGGAGCAGTTAGAATAGGAGAGAAAGAACTAGTCTTATAGCTTGATATGAAATAGTTATATCTAGTATGTATGGGGTAAACTATTACCAACCGACATGATTATCAGTCTCATCCACCTAGATGTAATTGACGCCTTGGTCTCAATTCGATTAGGCACCATTTGTGTACTCGTGAATAGTAAGGCAATAGAGCCAATCTTTTGCCCTGCGTCTGATAATCGAGTTGCAAGTGTTGGCGGTGTGTGACATGGGGAAGCAAAGATAGATACTGTTACTAATCCAATGAGAGCGGTGCATGCAGTGGTCAACATCACATTGACCCTGTGGCACTTTCTCTCTACTGACAACTTCCTCCATGTCTTCCAAGGCCACATCTAGCCTTGACCTCTTCAACAACTCATCTTCAACTTGGGAGTCACCTGTGACCAAGTACATCTCCTCTAAGCAAGACATGCCATGTTTCTCGAGGTACTCGACTAACTCAGGATCGTTCGAGTCCAACCCAGCTCTCAACGCCATGATATTGTTGGCTCGATGATGTTGGATAACTGTATGGCTTTCCTCCTTCTTGCCACTGATAGTGTTATCATGCACTTCGACTTCTTGATCATTACCATCGTCATCTGATTCAATAGGCTCTGGTGGAGGAGTGGAAACAGGGGATGGCTGCTTACGCTTACGAGAAGTTGCAGATCTGTTTGTAGTCTCATCTGAGAAGAAGAAAGAAGCCAACACGAAGATGAGATGAAAGGAGACAGGTGACGAGATGAACAGGAATCATACAAAAACGTACCCAATCGTCCAATGATACGGATATCTTCATCAGGATATTCAACACAGGATGTGGTACCGTTATCCCAGTCCACTGTTAACGAGCAACTACTGGCATTAACGGAAGACTTGTCAACGTGGACGACTGTGCCTTCGTATAGGATGCTTTTCTCGATACGTGCTGAGGACACTTCAGAGACCTGCATCCTTTGAAGGATTTGCTTCTTTGGAGGCAAAGGGCGAGGCTCCTCAATAGCAATAGGTGATGATACAACCGTACAAGAAGAGACTTCATGGGTAAGCTTCTGACGCTTGCTTTTCATCTCAGCAACAACTGATGGTTCGGCTTTGCGTAACCCGATCGAGAATCTGCTAGCAATAACGTTTACACCCTCTTCTTTCTCGTTCATGTACATCTGCCTCATCCTCCTCTCCTTTCCATGAAGAGTGACGGAGATAGACTCAAATTGTCCCGATTCTCTATCTATCTTATCCTTGATTCCTGATGGGACAGTAATTTCAGCGTCGGTGTCAAACCATATCCCAACAGTTGGTGAGCAGATGAACGTATCAGCAATGGTGACTGAGTGCTTGTTGTTGCCTTGACTGCCATGCCACCTATGACTTTGGCCTGGGCATGTTGTATAGAAGAGTTCAATAGCCCTACGTTCGATCTCATCCTTCTTGCCTCCCTAAGAGTAATAGTGGTAGCAGAGTGGAGAGAGCAGAGATGGTAGGAGAGTTAGACACAGGAAACTCAAACAAATGATATGCAAAACTAAAACACAAACCCTTGCTCTTACAACAGTAAAGATCGCCTTGAAGCGGATGATCTTGCCATCAACTTCAATCTTGACAGGGATTAGAAAAGCTTCTCCCGATTTCAGCATTTCCTTTGCACTTGTCATACGACACTTAACCATATGAAGAGTGTAATGCCTAACACCAGCCTCCTCCTCGTATCCCTTTGTATCTTTGACAAGATGTGGAAATCTCTCGGCCATGAATTCATCCAATCGTAAATCGATATCGTCATGACTCATATGGTCAAGTTCAGCAGCAGTCAAGTTCATTTCTCCAATAAGAAAAGCAGCGTCTGCTATATTCCAGACACCCTCGAGATCCTCAATGACACCTTTAGTGGCGGCCTCATCATCACCGATAGGAAAGTATTCGGCTCGATCTGGTGGAACCTTGGTGGTGACGTCTCTACTGAGATCTCCACCCAGCTCAATGATACTTTCCAACTCAGCCACGGGAAGGTCAAATGTTTGTAGTGGACCCTTTTCATCGGTTGTATTTTGACGAGCTTTGAGAAGAGCTTCATTATTTCGCTTCCAATTAGAAGACACGTCGCCAACTTTTCCACCAACACTATTAATGACAAGTCCAATATCAAGATCTGATCGAGCTTTTAGCATTCTCCTTCTACGCCACGCCGTATCTTTGAGCAATTCAGTATTAGCAGCAGTGATGTTCTTCCCATGTGGCATTGACTCATACTCGTCCTTGATGTCGCTGAGGAGAGTTTTATCCCACTCAAAACCTGACTCTCGTATCTGTGGTCCATATGTATTATTTGTTAAAACAGTATTAGCAGCAGCAATGAGATCGTTGTTCGGAACAGCACGTGGCTTCTTCTTGGCAGATTTGCTCGTCTTAGTCTTAGCTGCAGCTTGAGAAGATTTACTCTTCCCCTGCCCACCCCCTCTCTTACCGGCCATGCCGGAAGACGATTCGTTGAATAGAACTGTATACGATGATTGTTCGATGGGCGTTGTTGTGTTGATGGGGTTAATTAATTGGGATTGTGTAATGAAAGTTGTTGATGAAAGAATGAATAATAATAATAGCTTTGTCATTGCTCAAAGGTAAATTGCAACGTGTCGAATCAGACGATTATTGCTAATATCTGTAAATTATATATTTATTGATAGTAATGAATACGGAGTTGTATTGAATATCGTTTGTATTCATTCATTGCCGAAGATAGTAATGCTTTACTAATAGTAGTTGCTTGTTGACAATTGAGTTTTAACAACAACAAAAATTGGCGATGATTTGGCGATTCATGTCTAATTGCAAAGCAAAGTACCTCGCGGCCGAATCGCCGCTTATTGCGCTTATTGCAGCAGCACCTTCCCCGTACATCCATCAACTAGATAACACTGAAAATAGTAGGGTTATCGATTGACATATCGTGCGTAGTATCAGCACCCACTATTAATGAATAACAATGAATGAAAACACATAAAACAACACCTCAATAATAATTTAATGGGCTGCTTCAAGTATTACTTGAAGTGATGTGTCATGATAGTCTTCTTACTACCACATGGGACAACTAGCCTCTGAGGGCATTAATCTGATAGATATTACATCATATATTTGATAGGTATTACATCATATTATATTTAATAGCAATAATTGATAAATGGCCATTACATGAACTCTGACGAGATAAATTATGAGAAGAGATAGCCGTAGGTACCTCTATCTATTTGCTGGGGATACCTTGAAATGAATGCAGTCATTGAACTATCAATAGACACAGAGGGTTCGAATTCGCTTTCCTTTTCTAATCAAACAATCAAACGCTTGAAAGCGATGAAGAAGTACAATATGATTTGGGATGGTGACGAAGCAACTCAACAAAAGCTTCTGTCTCTCTTAATCAATCTCGGTACAAACATTTTGCTCCGAGATGATAATCATAGACAACGCTTTGGCCATGACTTACCGACAGCACTAGTTGTTGCCGGTAACCGCGAAGTTCGACTTGGTATGGCTAGTATAATAGCAATGGTCTATGTTTCTTGTCGTCATGACTATGATGTAAAAGGAGCTTTGACTGATCTCAAAAGTAGGATAGCTTTACGTGACTTGAATGATGGGTTACATTATGATATAATCAAGTTCTTTCATAAGCGAAGCACATGTCAATGTTTGAAGAAGATATACTTGCAAGAAAAAGCAAAGTCTAGACGAGCTGTATGCAAGTACTGTAAGGTTAGGAAAGAACGGAGTCAGCTTTATCTTTGTGCGGGGTGTTTATACTTTTATTACTGTTCTGAAGAATGCCAAGCAGCTGAGTGGTCTGATCATCAAGAAAAGTGTTATACATTGAGGGGGCACCGCCTCATATCCTAGTACTACTAGTAGCACAATCACAACCAATCTAATGCTTGAGTGTATCTATATCTCTATATCTCCACTACAACTCCTCAGTCCAACATTACTTGCCAGTATCGTATTATTATGCTGCTCCCCCTCTCAAGAAAAAGTTTCTCTCGTCTGTGTAGCGTTGGGGTATAATTTCTTCACCATAGCTCCTTGTTTGTCATCAATAACTTGTGATACGGCAGCACACATACCTGACTGATGATACATAGCAAAAAGCGTATGGGCCGAAGGTAAATATTCCACGCTAACTGTATCATCCTCTCCGATAAACCTAGAAGGTATCATCTTCTTCCCGGCCCTGTGAAAAAGACCTTCCTTCAACAGTTGTGGATACTTACACCATGTTGAAGGGGCAGCTTACGACAAAACTCAGTCTCCACATTCTCAAGCCCTCCACGGAAATTCTTCTCAAAGTATTCTTTATCACATAATCTTGGGAATGCTCTGTAGGGGAAGGCAATCTTATTACCAGTTGTGGATATTTGACGCAGATTCTGCAGTATCATAATATATCTCTTTGGGTTAGCCTTTTTATCAGTATCCGGCACCGCCATAGTACAAGTAAAAGGACATTGAAGTACTCCCCATGTGTTAGGCCATTTAAAAGGAGATGTGCCTGGGTGTTTAAACCTTGCAGAGAAATATGCAATATCTTCCTTGTCCAAATAACACTCCCCTAGGAATACATTTGAGTCCTTGCCACACAATTGCCATTGTGGGAAAAGAACATTAATAACTGGTTGTTCTCCCGTCCATTTAAGTGCTTCTTCTAATTGTTCTTTGTCGTTTTGGAAGAGTTGTATTAACTTATGTGGTTTGCCATGATATACCTTCTCGACATGAAACGGTGCCGTCCTTCCAACTGTTAACAAGCAATTACCAGGGAAGTCAATCATTCCCTTAGTTTCATATGTGATCGGCATGCTGACTTTTACTTGTTCCAAGATTGTGTGCTCAGCGTCCTCAGATCCATCATAGATACCGTCTGGATCTTCAAGATCTGCAACTTTTGCAATAATTTGAGCACGAGAGTCAGAGTTTACCTCGTATAATAGTACCTCGAGTAGTTCACGCACAAGAGCCTTTTTGGGTGGACGATTATCATCAAAGACTTTTCCTGCCATAATCTCATCATTAGTTCGAGGAGGTTTTGCTGATGATGTATTGGTACCTCCTCCTGTTGCAACTCCTTTGCCACCACTCTTTGCCCTTCCCCCCTTGCCTTTTCCTTTCTTCTTTGAAGTTGGCATACTTGATTAATGTTGTTATATAATAATTATCAGACTAAGTTGATTGCAAACTAAAGGTATTGAAAGAAACCAAAAAAGATATCATCAATCATGCCTCTACAAGTACTCACCGATGCGATGTAATAATAGACCAGTTGAGTTGTTATGGCAAGGAATAAGAGCAAAGCAAAGCCATCCCGGCCGGATAAATCAAAAGGTAGTATGGCTGAAGAAGGTAGTGGATCAGCGTGCGGTGTGAGTAGCAGTGGTCTGGGGGGAATGACTAGCAAGAAAGAGTGCACATCATGTGAGCAAAAATTGGAGACTAATGACAAAGTAGATGAGGTGGGTATTATTACTGGTATTAGTGATATTAGCTTGTCTATATGTGCCAATTGTAGTAAGGAGGGTGCAAATAATACGTGTAACAAGTGCAAGAAAGTGAAATATTGCAATGCGGCATGTAAAAAGAGACATCGGCACAAGCATAAAAAAGATTGTGAGGAATATCTTAGTCATATTGCCAAGTTGCGTGAAGAAGATATCAAGTGTGCTGCTGAATTGCACGACAAGGAACTATTCAAACAACCTCCTACGGTTGAAGACGATTGTCCAATATGCTTGTTACGTCTGCCATTCCTAAGTACGGGGAGTAGATATCAAACATGCTGCGGGAAAATGATATGCTGTGGATGCATTTATGCAGGTAGAATGACAGGTGCTAGTAAACTTTGTCCTTTCTGCAGAATTCCCGACCCTAAAACAGATGAACTCATTATCGAACGATTGCAGAAGCGTATTGATGCTGCTGATGCGGATGCTGTCAATACTCTTGCGTTTTTTTACACTAATGGGTATTTTGGATTACCACAAGATCATGCAAAAGCATTTGAACTTCGGCATAGGGCACTAAATCTTGGCTGTTTTGAGGCTTGTTGTAACATTGCTCAAGCTTATAAATTTGGAGACGGTGCGGAAATTGATGAAAAGAAAGCTAATTATTATTTTGAACTAGGAGCTATGAAGGGATATGTAAATGCTAGGCTCTTTCTTGGTTTAGAGGAAATGGTTGCAGACAATGTGGATAGAGCCCTAAAACACTTCATGTTAGCCGCTAAGGGTGGCCAAAACTTTGCTTTGGAGCAGATCAAAAGCCTTTACTTGAACGGGGATGCAACTAAAGATGACTATACTAAATCATTACAAGCTTATCAAACGTATTTGGATGAAATTAGGAGTCCTCAGAGAGATGAAGCTGCTGCTGCAAGAGAAGATTACAAATATATTATGGATCACTCGCTGACACCGCCTGTGCTGAGAGCGACTGTGGAGTCCGCCATTAACAACACAACCCCTCCATCATGCTGATCCCATTAATGTTACTTTTCTATACCTAGTACTAAAAGAATACACAAGATATACTCAATTAACATCTCCTACACTCAGTTTATCCTCTACCTAAGCATTCCAAAGACCACTATCAATACATCTCTTCATATGATATGACGCCTCCTCGGGAGTCATGGCGCGAAGAGCTGCCTCCAACTGTTCCTTCTCTCTTGACTCGAATGCAATCTGCATGGATTCTGGTAATGATTCAAATACCTCCAATGGATCAAGTCCTCCAGGTCCCAATCGCTCTTCCAATGGCATATCAGAAACATCTACTGCACCCTCGGCATTCGCTCCCTGCTCCTTAATTTCCCGGGCTCGTTCCTCGTCCATTTCCTTTCGCTTTGTAATGGCTCGTGCCTTAACACGTTGGATAAATTCCTCAACAGCGACCATAAATCCAGCATATAATTCCTTATTCTGCATACGTTGGAAGAAAGGATGGATAACATTACCCGGATGTAACTTTAAATTCTTGGCCAAATCGGCAATACTACTAATAATTTGACTCTGCCGGGCAACTAATTCCATCTTATCATGAAAGCCATTCATTTCATCCTCAAGACATGCAAGTAACAGATAATTGGATGCATTCTCTTGTAATAGAATGTGTGCATTTTGAAGTAAAAAATCTTTTGATTTATCCATACTATCAAGTGCCATGAATTTCTCAACAGTATCTGCATACCTTTGTGTAAATTCGTGGTATGAGAGCATTGATACACTAACGGAGTTGGCTGGATCATCTGGTTGGGGTTGTAATTGTGGTGCTTTGTTTGTCTTTGGTTTGGTAGTTGTAAGAGCATCAGATGGAGTTTCTTTTACTGTGGCAACAGTGGCTGCTGTTGTTGTCTTAGCATCATCATCATTAATCTTTGCTCCCGACATTTTCTCAGTTGGTACCTCTGAACTACCCTTATCATCATTTGCAGCAGACTTTTTTACATCCTCTTCAACCTTCTTCTTCTTTTCACCCTCCTCTTTAGCAACGGCAGTCTCAACAGGCATAACCTCCGGTAAAGCAAATCCAGTACCCTCTGAAAATTCCGTCCCACCAACATTATTATTCACAATAGTACGTTCTTCCACGACATGACACATATTATCAACATTCCATTTCTTATTCTTTTCATAATGATCTAACTTTGCTTGATTATCGGTATTGGAATTTTGTAATGATTTTAATTCAGATCGTAATCCATCGAGATCTTCTAAGTCATCATCAGAGTCGGAATCATCTCCGGTAGTTGAAGCGGTTGCTGCTTTGGATAGGATTTTGTTTATTTCTTTAATACGTAAATTGGCTTTGGCCATCTATATTTAAGAGGGTGTAGGGTGGTGTAATATGATTAGAATGTGGGTATAGCAAAAAGTAAAAGGTGCACCTTATTGCAAAGTAGAAAAAAGTATACATATATAAACCATAATAACACCACCCGAAAACACATAACAATATACACATATGCACCCAGACAAACCAAGTACAAACTAACCTCTTCATTAATCTTCTTCTTATCCTTCTCTTCCTTATCCTCCCTTTCCACACGACTACGGTGTTTTAGCCTAAACCATGAATCCTTATCAATATTGGGATGTACATCATCTTCATCATCGGATAATTCGATATTATCCCATTTTGAATAGTCGAACGGTTTACTCATGATTGCAGTAGTATATATGTGGTGTATTGATTGTATAGTGTGTTGGTATGTGCATATATATAAGGCCAATGTATTGCAACTCGAAGATTGTTTGAGTTTTGTTGAGTTTAGGATACCACTTGGCTGGTATCCTCTCAGAAGTATGTATGAGGGTGTGAAGGGTGGTTTGTGGTAAGTTGTTGTGCTGTGTATGTATTGAATTGAGGACGATATTGGCATGTTTATCAATACTATCATGTGCGCTATAATGCTTGTCGCGGTGGTGGAGTATTAAGTGGAGAGATAATTCGTTCTATTTCAATATCAACATCACAATTTTTTTTAGAGAGAAGTTATGTAGAGGTTGTTTTATAGTGCCTCTGTGTATGTATAGATGGCGGAGGATGTGTCATGTGCTTAGCAGTAATTTATTTATTGTCGTTTTTGTTTGCTCACAAATTTATCTTTTTCTATAGGTACTGTAAGGTTACCGTATATCGCATGACCATGATGTTATCATCGGCTACACTAATTGCTCGACGAGGAGCACAACGCTCACTAACAACAACAGCCTTGAGATCACTATCATCTACACCAGCTACAGCACCTACACGCAAGGAACCATCTGCAAAGGCACTACAAATTGCAAAGCTAGATGATGAATACCTAAATAATGAGGCTCATTTAGAATCTGAAAAATCACCAATTCAAAAATATCGTGAGGAATTACATGCCATTGACCCACATGCCGTATATGCACTATCAACACCCGAACCTGATCCAGTATTACCAGAGAATAAGGCTGAAATTGCCGCATTAGACCCAGCGCATAAGAATCAAATTCCATTAAATCCCGATGGTACCGAGAAATGGGTAGTTATTAAACAGGAACAATCGAAGTGGCCTGTACAATCACCACTTGAGAAGGAATCAGCGTGGGTTATTTCATTCCAAGATCAGGGTGAGACTGCCGAGACATGGGATAATCCGTTAATGGGATGGGTATCAAGTGCAGACCCAATGGCTAATAATATGAGATTACAAATGTCATTCGGCACAGCTGAGGAGGCCAAGTACTTTGCCGAGAAACGTGGATGGCAATTTACAATTGAGGAACCAATTCTACGAAGAGGTCGTGATGATGATGCTCAGTATCAGGATGTTTTCTTACCCCAAAATGTTACAGTGAAGATTAAGAGGGAGGGACATAAATGTGACCATTGGTATAGGGATGCTGCCGGTGCTAGTCATTACTTCCGTCCATTGAAGTATCATGGGAATGGTACTGTTAGGCAGCACGGTCCTAATATTGATGCACCGACTGAGAAGGATGCTGAAAGTTATTATAAATTGAGGTAGATGTGTGGATAAGGGGATAGTTGTGATGGAGATTGTAAGAGGAGTTATTGGGGGTTAGCAATTATTGGGGATTGGGGGGATTATGTAAAAGAGCAAGTACACTAATGAAGATAAATAGAAGATAATTAAAAGACTTTTTGGAGAGTTGTACATGCAAACTCAAAGAAACAAAAGATAATGAAAGAGGAGAGCAAAAAAGTGCTTCCGATACTGAGACATGTGAGCTGTGAATTGTGAGAGGCTGACATGATAACCACCTACACCATATCGGATTTGCTATATTTCAATGAGTAGTAGTATATAATTTTTTGTATTAGTTGGCTACTCACTACCGCACAACAATCATTCCGATAGCTTGTACACACCACCAACATGATAGATGAGTTGAGACACTGTTGTTTTGTGGTTATATAACCAACTATCGATTATTAAGTGCACTTTGCTCATGGGAAGGAGGTAGAGGGGAAGACAAGATGGTTATCTTCACTTGGGTGGTGGTAGTTTTAAGCGACAGCTTGTTACCTACAGATTCAGATAAGTACACATAAATTCATCCCCTTGTCTTTGGTTGAAATATCCCCAAACAAAGCCAGCACTAACTTTGAGTGCAAAACAAAGCACCCAACAGCTTAAATACACTAAAAAGATTGCACCAGCCGAGAATCGAACTCGGGGCCCAACGATGGCAACGTTGGATTTTACCACTAAACCACTGGTGCTACTTTCAAATGTTTAGTGGTAAAAATTTTTTAATTTAATTAGTAGAAGCTGGCAACCTCTCTGTCTTCTCCACATGTTGACAAGCTCAGTTAGTCCATGATTGGCAGCTCAGAAATAAGTACAACCTACATCTTCTGTTTTATATGGGTAGTAAAGAGTAGGGTGAATGTAGTGATAGATTACTGGCCTACAAAATAAAAGGGATGAGAGACACAGGGGGACACAAGCCAGATAGAGACACCCAGGCGCAGCTTGGGAACACCTGGTGGTAGTACTGAAGCTTTAGGCATTGTCTGAATGAATAACAATGCAAAAAAATAGTCAGAATAAAGCCTCACTACCCCCATACTTTATGGCGCTAGGTAGAATGTTGGCAGGTTTCATGGCAAAAATCTCAGAAATCAACATCGCAACTTCAGGACAAGTTCAGCCATCATCAAGTAGGGGTATAGCAGCATGTAGGTTGTTAGATAATAGATGTTTGGCATTGGTTAGGTATATAACAAGGTCAGTAACACTCTCAGCATGATTGTAAGTCAATCCATCCCACTTCTACCATCACTTGATGGCAGGTTTCATGCCTCAGATCAGGCGAAAATCTCAATTTACAGCCAACTTCAGGACATGTTTGACCATCAAGTGGAGAAATATAATGATTGTAAGTCCTTCAACCATACTTTTACAGACACTTGTTGGCAGGTTTCATGCCTCAGATCAGGCGAAAATCCAGATTTTCTGCCAATGCCAATGGTCAGGCAATGTTTGGCCATCAAGTGCAACA
>Ga0075437_12538_pt1 | contig 15952 bp, 20 predicted proteins | sample MintriMetagenome_FD_74266 | JGI IMG/M metagenome (GOLD analysis project Ga0075437, IMG submission 74266) | Marine eukaryotic communities from Monterey Bay, USA to study complex ecological interactions - Minidiscus trioculatus and... | ecosystem: Environmental > Aquatic > Marine > Unclassified...
GTGTCTTAGGCAGTGCCTTAGAGCCAAATCTGAGTGCCTTATGGCCAAGACCTTAACAACCACATAGAGAACAGTAGTAGGGTACGTATGCTTACCATGAGATACTATACATTCAATCATTAAGTTAAGCTATTCATCTTAATTTAACAGCTACCATATGTTATTCTGTCTGTCAATGAAGTATTGTCGGAGGAATCACCCTCTTCCTTTACCAATGTCTCTTTGGTTTGTTTCAAGGAAGACCTACTACTATTGTAGGTACTTGCAACGTTGAGCACTAATCAGATTCTTCCGTCAAATCAACAACAGCATCTGGTGTCTTATTCAAATCGATGTAATCACCTACAAAGATGATATCACCATCCAGTGATTTGTTATTATATGATGATGAGGATTGTGTAATCAAATTCTTCACTGAAGATTCTTCTGTGGGAGAACTCATATTGTTTGGTTTGCAATGTGTAAAATTTATGAGCTTGATGGAGTGAGTTCATACTAATCACAAGGGCTGTACGAATCAACAGCAGAGGGCTGTACGAGAAGTAACAACAGCCCATGATCATGATATACTAATATATATCGATGTGCGTTGAGGTTTTTTTAGGGCTGTAATTAATATGCATTATTAACATTATTTATCTAGGGCTTTTACAAAGCTCATACCCTCATATAACATCATATACAGTCTAGGCTTTTAGGAAACTCATCATCAGGGGCTATTTATAACATATACAGCCCACAGCCCTACCCATTCTTTATTATTATAATATATTATCGTACCTATCATATGTACCGCTACTAATCTCTATATCGTTTGATCGCCAATAAATCATAGGAGTAAGTTCACTCAAAGAGTAGATTAACGGATACATCAAGATATCACTTCTTCGTTATATACACAGCCCTGGAGTTGACATAACATCTCTACAATCAATATTATTTTATCAGTATAAAGGGTCTCAAAATCAAAATACCTCTGCAAAACATCACATCGTTATCATTATCTCCCTTCACGTCAATACACATCAGACGATTTTATATTGCGTTTCTTTAGATGTTAACCTGTGTATTTGATACCGAAGCCGAGGCTACCGATGCCGACGCTGATACCGACGATGAATATTCATTTAACGACATTTCAGAGGACACTTCCTGTGACGATGAAAGTGTACACAGTGAGGTAAAGCCTATACCATTACTAGACAAAGATCTGGTCGAACATCCTGAGGATAGTGTAGTAAAGTTTTGCCGTGGGATGAAAGGCTCGTGTGGTACAGCAAGTGATGGATCGTATGACGGTGATCTTTCTGATTCATACGACAGACTCTCTTCATTTGATGACGACAAAGATGGGGAGGATAGTGATAGGGATGTTGGAGCGGAGCCCAACAGAGGAGAAGATAACGATGATAGGAGTGAGAGTGCTGAGAGTGCAAAAGATGACTGGCTTGAGATGAAGAAAGCAAGGCCATCAATTGCCAAGAAACGAAGTTTATTCCAGGTATACCTTAAACAAGATTCATCAGACGATTCATCCGAAGCTGAATCTATTCATGTCACACCAAAGAGGAAAAGGATGATGATCATGGTGGACGATGACGAAGACGGAGAAGCATAAAGTATACAGTGACAGATTGGAATGTTTGTTTAGTCATTTAGTGATGATTGTGTAGAATCATTTGTGGTTGTTGTGCCATGGGTAGATAATCTTTACAATCTATAGATATATTATCATGGAACAGATTAAACTCATGTAGAATCATTGTATCACCCTTAAGAGCAGTTCACAAAACGATTCAATATTCAAGACGTATCCTAAATCTAAAGATACCTAGCATAAGTATCTGTATTCCAAAAGACTGCCTTGACTAATGATCTCCGGCATTATTAATGTTGCCACATGATAGTCTTTTTGACTAATGATCTCCGGCATTATTAATGTTGCCACATGTGCTAATGTATTATTTGGGTATTAAATAATGTGGGTATGGTGCTGGTCCCGTGAGGGATTGACTGGCAGCGTAGCATGGACCAGTAAAATTATACACAATGTCGACTATATATGGTACCATACTTTTGTATACGTATCATATTTATATTGAATGGAAGACACAAAATGGACGTGGATAATTGAATAATCTACTATATTATCAACCATCAATTACTTCTCGTTCAACATAAATTAACATCCAGAGTGATCAACATAATATGTTCACCACTTCACAAAAAAAATATAATAATCTGTCACTAATCACAACTTCAATATCAACTTATAAAACAACATCACGACACTGCAACATACATTAGACATTCACTCTTCCTCACTTAACTTGTCAACTCCGAAGTGGAATGCAAACCACTTGTAAGCTTCTTTCTCGTCGGGTGTTAATAGTGCATACCTAGCCTTATCCGACTGTGTAACTTCATGTATATCAGTACCCTGACCGCCTGTGGTGGTGGGTCTATGAGCACGTTTACTAGGGTGGAGCAAATAGTAGTTGAAGAAGTGAATGGTACCCCTGAACCGACCCATTCTCCTCTCCAATCGGCACTGCCTTTTGAATAATTGCCATCCAGTCATTGGACGTTTTCGAGTATTCTCGGACGTTGTTGATCCAGTACTAGCAGTGATAGCGCTACCAGGTGGCTTTTGTTCTAGATAAGGCAGAATCTCCTCCTTGTTGCTCTTGTCGGGTACCGCTGCCTCCTTGGTGTTGTCATCGTCTTCCTTGGGGAGTAATCCAGAGAAAGAATGAAGTGAACAATCCAATAATAAATCCATATCGTCGACGGGTCCTCCTTGGTTAGCTGACACGCCTTGCATATCAATGTCAACAGAGAAGTCGTTGGCTCTTGGTAAATCAACATGACCGGGCGTGTTTGAAACACAAACCGGAGAGTCGGTACGGGGAAACGAGTTAGCCTGGGGGTATGGTCATATGTTATGGAGATGAGAGGGTGGGATAAAAGATTCTGTTAGTGTATTCGGTTTATAATAGTAATCAAATAAAAGCACAGAATGCCAAACAAAGCAAACAAAGCAGCCAAATCACCGAGACTTCATATTAAACACACAAGTACATACAACAAAACAATACAAACGCAGACTTTCCTCTTCACACTGACGACCTAATTGTTGAGACAAACTATTGTTGGTGGTGTTTACAACATGAACGGGCTCCGTCCTACCATTAGCTCCCTCTTCGGTCCAATCCATGTTTGGAGGACGATCCGTAGAATGACTAACACCCTCAACGAGGTCCTTTAACTTTTCTTGTAACTTGACAACAGTTGCCTCGAAGCTTCGAGTGCTCTTGATTATGTTATCAAGTTCGACGCCTGTCACATGATAAAGCAGATTCTGGTGGTCCCTTTCAAGCCTGAGTTTAATGACGTGGATCATCAGTTCGTCCGGATGAATAGTATTACTAATACCTCCATCCGAAGTAGTTGCTGGATGGTATTGATACCTATCGCAAGGGTACTGAGTATGTGTCGGAGCAGTAATCGGTGACAATCCTACCTGCTGCTGCATACGACACAATTGTTGTTGTTTATCTGGTGTTTTACCACCGACAATGTTCTTCAGCTGCAATGGTAGGAGAGGTGATGATATAATGATAAGTATATGTCGCCGCGCTGTAATAATAATAAAAAAACATCAAATAAACAATACACATCATTTGGAAACAACGGCAACAACGATACAATAATTGCAATACACTCTCACGTACCATACTGCTGCTATGATTCATACCGTTCATATTCGATTGATCAATTGGAAGATTGATACATTTAGTTGGGGTTGGGTGTTGTGATAAGTTGTTTTGTTTTATGTGATGGTTGGATATTAGTAGTTTGTTATGCAATACATAAAACTTGATGCCATCGCCGATTATTGTTGGCGGCATATTGGGCATTGGGCTGTTAAATTGTTAATTATAGCGAGGACTACGCTATATCAAGGCTGTCAATACATGTTCAACCAAGATGTCAAAGTGGTGTGGCATTTCTCAACGAAACATAATAAGAAAATCGCTAGGGGTATCCTTTTTTCCCCCCGAGTCCAGTTCATAAATGCAAGTAGCTAGAGCAGTTGCACTTATATTAAACTGGGCTGCAACCCCCATCTAAACCTACACAAATACATGATGCCAAGCACTACAGACAAATACACCATGTCAACTGCAAAGGAGGACACAGATGCTGTAATCGTTGAGTTAGCAGCAACTTCATACTTTGAGGATCTTATGGATCATATTATTGAACAAGAGGTTATTTATCATGACGACGACAACAACGACATCCTTCGTATCATCAATCTTATCCAGGAAAGTACACGTTAGTATCATATGATTTCGTGTGTTTAACCAAGTTAGTCGACTAACATATGATGTACAACCATCTCTCTCTTTCGCCTTCGTCGTTCGGATAACGTTCGTATCACTCTAATCCAGGAAGTATCAACGACATTAGACTTGTTGGAGATGGTGTGTGTGAATACACTGAAGAATCCATTACTGAATTTTGACAACAATGAGAATATTGTTAAAGCTCGCTCGATGAATACGGCATTGGAGGAAAAATTACGAGGTTTAATGGTAGAATGAAGTATGTCTTCCCTATTGGTGTAATGTAGAAGAATATAATTTGCTATTAGTGTCAATTTAAGTTTATTTATCCCGTCTTTCCTATACACACTGTTCTTCACAATCACGACCACAAACTCTTTATTTAAAAGTCAGCATCGATACTGAATAATCGTTCCTCGGCACTAACACCAACTCCAGACTTGGCATACTCTCCAACTCTCTTCTCAAAGAAGTTTGTCTTACCCTGTAGTGAGATCATCTCCATCCACTCGAAGGGGTTGACAGCGTTGTAGTACTTGGAGCATCCAAGGGCACCCAATAACCTGTCGGCACAGAACTCAATGTATTCACACATGAGTCCAGAGTTCATTCCAATCAACTCCACAGGAAGTGAATCAACAACAAACTCTTTTTCAATCTCCACGGCATCAGTAATGATCTCTACAATTCGACTCTCTGGCAACTTATTCACAAGCTTCTTGGAGTACAATAGGCAGGCAAAATCACAATGTAAACCCTCATCACGTGAGATGAGTTCATTCGAGAAGCAAAGTCCAGGCATTAATCCTCTCTTCTTTAACCAAAAGATGGCACAGAACGAACCGCTGAAGAAGATACCCTCGACTTAGTTGGGAAAGTCCTCAAAGAGGATGTCCAAAAATGCTCCATTTAGACAGGACGCTGGACTTGTCCAAGGACATGTCTTTTCCTGTCCTGGACATGTCCCGGACATAGCACATATTTGCCTTGCATGTTTCAGGACTTTGGACACTTTTTGGGGACACTAGGACATTTGATATATATGCTGTTCATGAAGGTATAAACCAAGCTAAAAAATGGTTGTATCTCTCAATGCATGAACTTGTTAATGTTCATTGTGGCTTATAGTGTGTATACAATGCTATATCTGTTCATAGTTATCATTTTTTAAACAAAATATTTCATTTCATATGATAGATTTTGTTAGTGACTAAAATCAAGGGACAAGGCTGGATGTGGGAATGAATCATTGAAGTTGTCCTCCTGTCCCTCAAATTGCCTATGTCCAGCAAAATAGAGGACAAAGGGGTCGTCCAAGGACATATCCAGGACATGTCCAGGACTTTCCCAACTAAGACCCTCGACGGCGGCAAATGCAATCATACGTTCTGCAAATGATGCATTATTGGCATCACACCACTTAAGTGCCCACTTAGCCTTCTTCTTTACAGATGGTACAGTTTCAATAGCGTGAAGGAGGTGCATCTTTTCAGTTTGATCTTTGATGTAGGTGTCAATTAACAAGGAATAGGTTTCACTATGGATGTTCTCAACAGCAATTTGGAATCCGTAGAAGCATCTTGCCTCAGCACTTTGCACCTCAGTGGCAAAGTTACCAGCCAAATTCTCATTCACAATACCGTCAGATGCAGCAAAGAAGGCAAGCACATGTGAAATGAAGTAACGCTCATTGTTGGATAAATCGTCCCAATGTTTGAGATCTTCTGCCAAGTCAATCTCCTCGGCTGTCCAGAACGATGCCTCGGCCTTCTTATACATTTGCCATATCTGTTGTGGTGGGTTATGTCGTCAGTGGCATTCCGTAGAAGGTGAATCAGAAGTATCAACAATAAATCAACAACAAAACAAATATCTCTCTATTGCTCTAAACTCACATCGTTATCCTGTATTGGAAACAACACAAAGCGGTTCGGGTTTTCCTGTAATAACGGATCCATCTGCAATAAGAACTACATTTATGATCATCCACTAGAGTGTTCTGCCAACAAAATAGGGCTGTTAATAATTTGGTAACAGCCTGTGTAACTAATTAATGCATATCTTCCTTTCTAGATGGAGTCCTAATATAGGCCTAGGACCGATAATACCATGATAACATTCTTCTTGTTTATCTTCATAATAACACTGACTGAGTTTGTTAGTTGATACTGGATTGTCTTCGTTTGCTCCACATAAGCCAAGCATTATTAGCAAATCAGAATGCCAAGATAGATAAGGTCTTGGCCATAAGGACTCAGATTTGGTCTAAGGCACTGCCTAAAGCACTCGCTTGTGTTGGGAGTCCGTTACATAAATGGGAATAGTACTCCTATGAAAGTACGGTATAATGATACAAATACGGTGTACAATACTCACACTTAGTAACTGGTTAATTACTCTTTAGTTACTATGTGCCCGCATGACTTGCAAAGACGTATCATTTTACACACATATCCTTAGACCGCATTGGATCTTTCTCTAGTTTCCATTATACCATTACCATTCATTTCCACTTTTGGTAGAGACTTCTTGAATTGTATCAAAGTCAGGTACCCGAGTGGCACACTTATAAATGTAACGGAGCTCCTTTTCTGGCCAGTGATTCAAACCAATATCGTTCTTCACAAACTTCTTAATATCCCAATCTAACATGAACCTATCTAATGCAACCTTTGTGTTAAGAACACGCTTAGCTTTGAATGTCTTATTGATATCTTTCTTAAATTTGACAAGTAGCGCCTCCAGATCAAACTTGTCTTTGAAGTATCTGATAACGCCCGGCTGGTTTTCGCAGGACCATGAATGAAGGGCTTCATGCAATCCATTCATATTATTTGCAAATACGTTGTGTATTTTTGCGATAGCATAACCAAGCGAGTGGCGCTCAAGCGACGATGCTGCGCGGCTTACTTTGTGGGTGAAAGCAATCACCGATTTGGGATAACCCAAGCACCCATTGGCGTTCATTGTCCTGTGCAGCTGGTTTGGGCCGTGTGGTTGTCGGCGGATAAAGATTTCCCGAAGAGAACTCACCCAATAAGGCACATCGTTGCCGTTAAACACCTTTTCCAACATCATCTTAATGAACGGAGCTTTTACATACCAAATAGTACTTGGCAATCGAATGAACACTACACGATAAACAAAATTACCGCTTTTGAACAGACCACTCAAAAAATAAGTAATGGAATCCGCCTTTCTGTTGATTACTAACTGTTTCCGAAACTTATCCATACCACCAATCGGTTCTCCTGTTGTACGATTGTAGTTCAACCTTTTTATGAGATGAAATAATCCGGATTCACATCCAAGGGGCTGTAAAAGGCCTCTTAATCACCAAAGGGCTGTTGAATCATCTTAACGAAATCCACATGCAATAATAATAATATTATATTAGGATAATGAATCCAGTGATCAAGATGGATGAAAAGCAACACGGGTCACATTCAAAACAGTGATCGGGAATATAAATCAGTTCATCTAAAACTACCGATGGACATGGATTCAGACGGAGGGAGGACATCGATTAATAAGATAATAATATATAGTTGTGTGGTGGATAGTTTGTTGTCATGTAGCAATCTTAGTTTTGCAATCATACAGGGTGGAGTTAATCGGAGTTACACCTGCTTTTCATTTACACCGCATTGTGGATATAAGAGTACATTGACACAAATGGTAGAAGAAGAGAGTTGTGTATATTAAAGCAGTAATATCTCTCCTCTCTAGAGTAAGAGTATTCTCGGCGAAGGATAGTACTATTTTAAATTAAAAATAGGAAGGTAGTATCATATGTTCTTACCATTAATACCTTGCTAATTTAAAAAAAAAGATACCATTCTTCAAAACTGTAGGTTATGTCTTAGAGATTCAAACGCGCGTACGATCCGACCTTAAAATACCTATCTAGGTCAACTCTCTTCAATGCTGTTCATATGATATCAATCAATACTACGCAACTACTCCAGTCCTCCTCTAAGGATGTAGCACATCCTCTGCTTATAACCAAGCTATCCAACATGCAAATAGAAGTTCATTCCCGTCGTCGTCCTGGTATCCTCTATAGATGCCAAGATTATCAACACCCAATAATAGTATCAGCAGTATTATCAATTGTCGTCAGCCCTCCATAATTTTAATATAACCAAAATCCAACAATACACAGGATGATATAAGCATACGTTGCATCAGAGGCTCTAAATTTTATACAGCCTTTAGTTCCTTTACCGACGGCGTTTCCAATCCGTGATAGTAATGTTAATAATGCATATTAACAGCCCTAAAACCCAACGCACATCGATTATATATATAAGTATATCATGATCATGGGCTGTTACTTCTCGTACAGCCCTCTGTTGGTCATATTCGTACAGCCCTTGTGATAGTATGAACTCACTCCATCAAGCTCATAAATTTTACACCTGCTCCACCAAGCTCATAATTCCTATTCACTGCTAATCAGATATCAAATATCAAATACACTACCACATCGATATAACAATGGCTGGCAAAACGAAAAACACACCTACAAAGAAGAACAACAACAATGTGTCAAACCCATACCGCAACAGCTCCTTTGGATTATCCATGAGATTGAAGGGCAGCCCTGTCAAAATGGGACAAGGTGGTCGTTATAACAAAGTGTTTGTAAGTATGAGTATATTATACCAAGTTGCTGGAGTACACTCTCTTGTATACCACACTCACTGAATGTCATATCCCATCTCAATCAAACATAACAGACAAGCGAGACGGCAGTGGATGGTGTATTCGCATCCTACACATTGTCCCCTGACGGCAAAGGGACGGCCTACGTCAAGCCCATGATAACATTCTACAACGAGAATGGCGAAGAGTTGAACCTCATGGAATTATGGGGAGGATGTGTTGGTTTCGGGAAAAGGCGTAACTATAATCCCGAAGACCCACGCGAGGATACTCTATTGCCTGGGAAACCCGGAGTCAATTGGGGTTGGGATATAATGATAAACGTTGCATTATCCGACGAGGATACCCCCACCTCTATTGGTAAAAAGATTGCCCAGCAATTCGAAAAGTTCACCGAGGAGCGGAAGGAGGACTTTGGCAGCAAGCAGCTGTACAAGTTCGGTGCGGATGTCACACCCAAAGACGAGCTCCCACCCCTCTCCCACCTAATGCGGAATGAAGATATTGTTACTCTTTTCCTGTATTTGTTTGGAGACAAAGGGAAAGATGAGTTGTTTAAAAACGAACCACTCCTTATTAGTTTCTTTGGGGATGCCGACGTGGCACGTGGATTGTTAAACTACCAGGTTTTTGCTTAAGTCGAATGGACGAGGGAACTTGCGGGGGGTGAAACACCGGGGAATTTTTCTTTGTATCTGTGTCTTAGTTTAGAATTGAACAGGAGGCGTTCTAGTGTTCTAAGTAAACGAAGCAATCAAGTAGCAATGTAAGCTAAAAGTAATAGGGGAGTGTTTAGCCATAATTGCCATGTGGACAATACATATACTTAAATTAATCCCTTATAATGCTTTGAGGACTATTTTCTACTAGTCAAATAACACTTATTCTATTACTGAGTGGCTACTACATCATCTTATTCAGTTTAAACATCTCCTCCGACACCAACATCAAAGCCATCATCTCCATCTTATCTTCTCCTCCTTCTTCTTCATACCTCAATCATCCTCTTGCAAGGTTACACCTCTTACAACATCACCAAAATCAGGCAGATACCTTAACACATTCGAAGACGCTTGATGTGAACCATCATCGGGCAATAAGTCCTTTATAAAAACACCCCTTCTCAGGTACTTATCAAAGCGCTTGAACCACATTCTGACAATGGAATTGTGTTTTAGCCTTGGCTCGATTCCAGAAGAACACCACTCATCGATATAAACCGCAATCCCAAGCGGTTGCGACCTACACAATCCCATCTCCCTCACCCTCTCCAGTGCATTTCTGATCAAATGATTTCTTACGTCGATTACCAGACAAACAAAGTGAACATCAGGAGACCAACTTCTCGCCACGATGGGTTGGATGTTACAGCTAAACACATTACCAGCACTAACAAGTTTATCAACTAAGTTTTCCACCCCACTTGAATCACTGGCCCCATAACGGCACTTGAAGCGATAAAGATCCATCTCATTTACAATGGATTCTATATCCCTCTGGGATTCACTGATGATACCAGCAAGGTATGTTCTCACAACAATGTTTTCGACAACCCCGGTTAGTTCTGTACACCCTGCAAATGTCTGGAGCGGTTGAGGGATAGTCCATTCCCTCCCATCAAAACGACTTTTGCAAATATTGAGGTCGAATACATCCAGTGCATCGTACACACACCTCTCACGCCGGACTACAATCAAATCAATATTCACAATATCTTTCTTTGTCCCGAGATGATGATACGGCTGAAAGGGCATGGGGTCATCATCTTTCGTCCATACTTTGATAGATCTGTGATACAGCGGCAATGCATCGTGCCTCCTGAATCTCCTCCCTCTGTTGATTGCATCTGTATAACTATATTTACTATCATCCCGGTTGGTGTAATGTTCAACATGTGATACAATAGGATCTAATCCATCACTGTTGTAAGCAGCACAACAACCTGCAAGCACCTGGCATTCCTCAAGTAGCCACGTTCTTACTTTCGGAGCCTCTCTCTCGTGTACGAAGATGTCGATATCAGAATCCGGCCATGACTTCCCCAGGATAGCTTGGACAATTAAACCCCCACTTCAAATAGACAATCGAGTTAAAATGAATGAGAATTAATCGCTGCTAATGGATTTCACTACCAAACATACACAAACATACCTTAAAACAATTGAACCCCTCGGCGAGTAAGCTGTCATTCCTATAAATGAACGCAAAGGGTCAGAACTGTTGAACCTGGCACGGCCACTTCTCATAACTCTACTAAGATTCTCGTGAAGAGACCCGATCAACAGAGGTCTATACCTGTCCGCACAATTCGGGTAAGACATGCTCAGATTAAACACATCTCTAGGGAGCAGATACCCAACAACATGCTTTAATGCATCTCCGGGTAAAATGTTTAAATCCATACTTCAAGCATATAACGTTTTATGGCAGTAACGATTGTGGTGACTCTCTTTACATGTTTGTGATGAACATGTTCAACCAGCCAAAAAGCCCTCACTCAACGCATGGAACAAATATCCATTTATTTAAACTGGTGTCCTACATCATCAAGCAGATGATAATATTATTATTATATTACAATAATACTAGAGAGATTCCTCATCTCTAGAGAGTTACTGCAATCACAATCATCACTAGTTGGGTATCCGCTGCCTTGGGGTTCAAGACATCGTAAGGTTTGTGGGAGTAAGTACAGGTATACCCCTTCATACAAAGGAAATCAAAGAGAAGCGACAGGAGCTAATTTAGAATAGATACCATGATACGTACCTAAGTAAGAGTTAATACCAAAGGATTATTTACCTCAAATTTACATGTTTAATAGGGTATGGTGGTATGATATCATCTCTCTCTCTCTAGAGAGAGGTGGTAGGAATAACACACTCCAAGATAAAGATTTGTAAACTCCAATTATTGCAATAGACCATCAATAGTCTTATAATTCTTCTTCCATAACACGATCGAAATCATCATTGTGCCAAATATCCTGATTGTAAAAAATAAAATGCGCACATGTTTGAAGATGGAATTCCCCAAACTCATCCAATGCCATTAGATAATCGTCAATACTTTGCTCCAAAGGGAACGTGAATCCTTTACCCCAAGAAAATTCCATGTATTTGTTATATTTAGTGTTGCTATATTCATTAAGGCCGACAATATCGCTAATGTGATGGTTTGCTAGAGATTCTAGTTCTGCAGCGGATGAATCATGGTCAACACAAGACATGACAATATCAACAAGGGAATCGAGCGAGTCTGTTGGTAAATCATATCAATCAAACAACGCTTGTGTAAAGACACAGGCCACCAATTTACTCTGCTGATCTTCAATGTACTGCTCTCTCTGTAGATTACAACCTTCGTGCATGATGTCAAAATTTTATGAGTTGACAATAAAACGATGTTAATATAAAATGTGGGGTATACAACGTCAACCCACAGGCTATAAAGGAAACTCCAGGTATCAGGAGAGGACACAACAACACTATATGAGATCAGGTTTATATTAACCACAGCTAGGGCTGTTATCATTTTGTAAAGCCCTTGTTTATTGTTCCATACCTACAGCCCTCAACCCAACGCATGGGTAATGCAGTATCACATGAGAGGACTATGATGCTGCGGACAGTTCATAAAGTATCATACACTCATTTGTACAACAGAGCAGGATGAGTAGTTATTCGAAGACGAGTTGAAAACACATGACTCTATTGTGTATATCCTGATCATCTTCCAGCTGCCAATAATGTTAGACATTGGTTCTAAAATCGAGTGTGGTGGAGGCGGTGTGTCGAAAACGCTAATGAAAGAGACAATGGTGCACGAGTCCAAGAATAAACACACCACTAAGCACAAAGTCGATACACCGAAAAAGAGGAAAAGCCGTGATATGAATCAAGATAACACGGGGAAAAAGAGGAACCAAGCTGCCGAGACCCATGATATGAGTAAACCCCCGAGATCATTTAGGGTAATTGCATATCCAACGTGTTGGTGTTCGGGAAGTGCTTTTGACAGGAAGGCTCTTGTTAGAGACAACGATACAAAGGAGGAGCCACTGGGTTTGTGGGCTGAAGGGTGTGTTGAACCTGAATGGTTAGATTCAATAACTGGATCGGATGTGATCGTTCCTGGCCACTGGGTAAATTCAACATCTGAAACTCAGAGAGGGTTTATCACAAACTATCGCGGTAACCTCTTTACAATTTACTTCCTATCACTAGACACCTGGTGCGCCATATCATACCACGACCTAAAGAAAGTATTGGATTACAGCCAGTTCAACATTACACCCCAACTTCTGCCATCTTACATCCCAGCGGTCCTCAGATTAGGGTAAAGGAATGAGCATATAATGAGGGGCTGTTCATAACTTAGCGCTGTAGTTGTCCACTAATAATTCAATCAACATAGCATTATCTAAAGAGGCGGGTCCTTACTAAAGCCAGATCTCGTGAAAACTGCCCGCCAGGAACTGGCCTTCTACTCGTTTATATATCATTATCAATATCTTCAATTCGTTGGTTGTTGATATTGTATTATGATACGTTTGTATATCTCTTATTTGTATTACATAGACAGCTGTAGTATTGTATTCGCTGCCAAATGGGAACCCCAGAAAAGTTCATTTTTTCAGCGATATCGTATCGTAGTAAGAGGAAGTGTTGTTATTTTATTCCACTTGTAAGCGAATTCTTCACATGCAGAACGAGCTCGATCATGGCGTTGAACATGATAGTATTGTAATTAGTAGTGGAGTAGACGGCTTGTGGTAACCCATACCACGATGCTGTCCTTACCAGCAATATTCTGAACAATCGAATGTAACAAAAAAGGGGGGGGGGGGGGGTTATCCATTTTAATAAAGATCTTAACTTATATTCCTCGGTGACACATCTTTATCAACACCTACCACCACGCCGAATTCTATCTTAACTATCAATTTTCCCATCATCCTTCATCTAGATCATCATTACAAACCCACCGAGAATAAGAACCGCCATTATCCTCTATTTACGAGCATTTTACGAGCATTTTCACACCCAACAACACGCCATAACAACATTGCAATAACACTGCAACAATATCACCAATAATTATAATACAATTGTTATGAGCGCTCCCCACGGATACGGCGAGCGAGCTGCATATCCTTGGGCATGATTGTAACCCTCTTGGCATGGATAGCACACAAGAGTGTATCCTCGAACAGACCAATAAGGTACGCCTCGGCTGCCTGTTGTAATATATTAACAATAAATGAAGAAAGGGGCAATTTACAAGGTAACATTTTATTTCAAAATAAAAGGTGTTAGTACATAAAAATACCAAACACTAACCTCTTGCAGCGCCAACACGGCAGTACTCTGGAAACGTAGATCACTCTTAAAATCCTGGGCAATCTCACGTACCAAACGCTGGAAGGGAAGCTTGCGGAGTAATAGTTCAGTGCTCTTTTGGTAACGACGGATCTCACGAAGGGCGACAGTTCCAGGACGGTAACGATGAGGCTTCCTGAAACCTCCGGCATTGGGTGCGGCATTACGTGCACTCTTGGTGGCGAGCTGTTTACGGGGAGCTTTACCTCCGGTGGACTTACGTGCGGTTTGCTTTGTTCTGGCCATTCCGACTATTGAGTTGGTGTATGTAAGGAAACAAAAAATTATGGGCTGAGGGCTGAATGTTGAACAAATGATAACCTGAGTTGAGGGCTGTACGGAGCGTTGGGACTGAACGATCATTTCCACACAGATATTGAACAGCCCTTTTGAAGTACCAACCTCGTCCGTTCAAACTATCGTTAGGGCTGTTAGATGATTTGTTACAGCCCTTCTTTTGGGTGATCAAGAGGGGGGATACAAGTCAAGAAATATTGTTAAGGACATTGCAATTAGGAGAGTGAAGTATCAAAATTCCAATCTCAAAGCTGTATGATAAGAGAAGATTAAAGTACTTGCAAATATCAGAGAATGGCCACAGTAATCGGATTAAGTTTATATGAACTACAACAACAACTAACGGAAGCAATTTCCGCTGGGGCAGCAATTGTGTACTATGTGCATACACTACAAGCCTTCAACTATTTCCTCCCGGGAGATAGAGAGATGTATGCAAATGAAATGAAGTCATTGCGTAAGCAATTGAGACGCGGGATTATTGTCGATATTAAAGCTGGAGAAGATTTCCATATCTACGGGAAAACACTATACCCTTTGGACGTGAAGTTTGACGGCGTGAGTTGCCATGCCTATATGCTACTCCACCAACAAGGTGACATTTCTGATAGTATCTTCACGCCATATTTTTTTAGTAACAGGGATAAGAGAGATGCATTCCTAAGGTGGTTATTGAGGTAATCTGAAGAATGGTATGGTATTGTGAGGGATTGGGATTCATCAAGCTAAGATGATTTGTCCAATTGATAGTTTAAAGTAAATTAATCCCTAGACTGGTTCACACAAAGCGTGTATTGATATAAGATGACACCAGCTCAATATCAGATAATCCATAAAAGCCTACTACAACAAATCCTAGCATTGGTAATCTTTTTTTTTTTTCGGTCAATACCAGATCCAGATAACCACAAGCGTCAAGTGATTCTAGTTTGGTCGATAGATCACGTCAGAGATCACGTTGCCAATCACTTTCAACGCCCCACGAAACTCTAAATCACATTCATTGGCGGTGTCGGTAGCAATACTTAGCCTTTTTTTAAAGTACTGCTTTGCAACTGCTCTATATATTGCTTTATCGGTTCTGCTAAGTTCTCTGTATCTTTCTCGTGCTTTCTCCTGTACTCCGGTTGAACCTCGCTCTTTTTGTCCATTCGAGTCTTTCCTATACATTGCTTCTAATTTACTATCCTCTTGAAGACCGTGACACGTATAAAACCAATGGTCCAAGAACTCATTTAAAGTGTTAAATGTTCG
>Ga0075437_11979_pt1 | contig 15920 bp, 10 predicted proteins | sample MintriMetagenome_FD_74266 | JGI IMG/M metagenome (GOLD analysis project Ga0075437, IMG submission 74266) | Marine eukaryotic communities from Monterey Bay, USA to study complex ecological interactions - Minidiscus trioculatus and... | ecosystem: Environmental > Aquatic > Marine > Unclassified...
TTGACCCCATCATCACCCTCTACTGAGCAGCCTCTACTACTTGCCACCACCGCCATCGATAACCCCACAAACTTCATAGATGTTAACAATAACATTAATGATGAGATTGGCAGCGGCAGTACGGTAGGAATAGCCGCATAGGAGGCTGTAGACTACATAGTTAGGTAGAGGTGACGATTAGCAACAAAAATGGACAACCGCCCTCTACTAATATATGGATTAAATTAAATAGACGCAATATCAATACCCCAAAACTCACAGCCACCTCGACCTAGTTATACTTAAGACGTCTGTAATTGGATTTACCGTGCAAATCATTATATTTAATGTTCTATCTATTAATCTAGTCTCAACAAAAAAATTGTTAAAATTCATGATGCACCTTACTTAGAATTAATATATCTCGACAGCCAATGGTCCTACAAACAAAAATGGTGCAGTATATTGAAGCCAAGATGTTGCTTAACAATCCCATATGCCAATATATGGTGTAGGGCGACGGGAAGGGTGTCTATTATACTGCTAAAGATAGGTACGGAGGGTCCGTACCTAGGATACCGCCAATAAGGAGATAGCGCTTAGTACACCACGTCGCAGCTATCGAAGTCCTAGCTAATGTATGTAGTATGACTCTGTTTCTTACTCTTTAAACTCTGCCATGCGCTTCTCCCTGGTCGTTAAAATATGATGTTGCAAACGATCTGCACGCCTCAAATAGTCCTTCAGGTCTTCCGAAGGAGCAAACGACTTTTTCCTATCAATAGGTTCCATTAGATACAGTCCCTTAAAAGTAGTAGATCGAGAAAGGACAACATATGGCCAATTCTTTGCAAAAGTTCCCCACGATGTAATGATGACATTAGGAATAGTCATCCCTTGAAGCTTATGGCCAGTTATAGCATCAGCAAGTACCACTGGTATCTGAGTCATTTTACACCTGGCTTTTTCTTTGAATGTTGAATGATCATGATTGGTATATGATACGGTAGGATGAGATATTTGAGGCCCAAGCTTGAATCTGCGAGACTGCTGCTCTTTCTTCAAGTGTAGTTTCTTTCTGTCTAACTCTGACATGATATCCTGTATGATTGGATCACTCGTCATTCTGCGACTGGTTGTCGTTGTCCTGGCTCTTTTCCTTACGTGAATGGAATTATTAGCTTCTTGGTTAACCTTAAGTTCCCACTCCAACTCTCTAATCTCAGTTTCCAGCTTGACAATTGTCTTACTCTTTGGATGATACTCAAACTCAACCCAGTCTACATGCTTGGCAGAGACTGTGCTAACTTTTCGGCCATCCCAATTTTGTATCCTAACACTTGGAGTAGCATGCTCACTAAGCTTGATCCCGACAACTCGACAGAGAGTACCATTACCAATAGGCACTTTATCTTTGAGTCGCTTGTTATCTACCATGCACATACAGTGAGCCCCAACATACAATCTCAGAGCTGGATCAATATACTTTGTCTCGTTTACTATACAATCAGCATCTCCACAAGTTTGTATGATCCTATTGCGAGTAAAGCTGCCAATTGAAGAAGACGACTTTTTAGATTTTGAGCTTTGTATGACTGCTTCAATGATGATCGTATGATCAGGTGGCAAGTCTGGGCTACTGATCTTGGGATGTGTAGTCAGTATATGATCATGAAAGATTCCAGCTTGAATAGCATTACGCTCTTTGTTCGTTGAACACGCGTACACTACATCTCCATCAAATGTAGAGGGTAATGTAACTCCATCTTGACCTCCAACAACTCTTGTGTTGATCTTCTCACGGTCTTCTCGAGTCAAGTCGTCGCGCCACAACCGAGTCAACATCTCACCATACTCGGGATCATCTTTGAATCGATGTATATTCTCGAGTATGATTACACAGTTGATGCTATTCTCCCATAGTTGACTTCCAAACCTATCATAGAGTAGATGTTTTGCTAAGATCGCCTCAAACTGGCGAAAGTCTCCCGAGAATATGATACTCTGACCTCCGAATGGCTTGTTTGGGACACCATTGAGATCTTTCAGTTTCCTGTCAAGCTTCTTGAAATCATTATCGCTAAAGTAAGATATTTCATCAATCACAAGTATCTTCACTTTGCCCCTCCAAGCTTCCCTTGCTTTGTCTGTAACTTTACCATTCATACATGCTCCACTGTGGATAGTAATACCGCCAGGCAAGATAGCAGCAGCAGACCCTGAACAAGCAGTGAAAAGAAATGTCTTGTCATGCCACATAACTGCTACTGCTGCACAAAACTCAAAACAGAATCTTTGGGCCACTTTTACCGCCGTGCTCTTACCAGCGCCAGCAGGTCCTGTTAGAAACATTAGTAACTGTTCCATGCCTCCTCGTGCCTTGAGATGCTTTACCAATTGATCCATATCTTCATCAGTTGAGCCTAGTGCAGATCCAAGGTACTTTCCAAGCATTGAACTGCTATCTCTTCCTTCGTTAATAAGTTCCAATAGAAAGGTGCATGCAATTATTTCATATGCAATATATTGTTTCTTGTCTAGCTTCACTTTGTCTTGTCGTGCAATCTTTCTAGCAACTCCTACTAATGTTGGGATATGACAAGAAGATGAGGTATCTTCTTGTAACGGGATATCTTCTTGTGTAATGACATGTACATCGTCATCTACGACTTCATCTTTGTCATCAGGTGAGTTACCATCCACCGAATCATCATCATAGATATCATTGTAGTTAGTAACACCAACAAGAGTTCCACTGACTAACTTGAGAAGAGTAGGGTAACTTTTATCTCGAAACCAATCTGAAAACTCTTTACCAGTATTATCATCTTCATTTGTAGCTTCAGATCCTTGCTGCAGTTGACTTGAGTCTGAGCTTTTAAGTATTGATTCTTCAGATGCAAGCCGAGCAGAGATGAGCCTCTCTTTTGTGATGTGCTTTGCCTTGTCGAGTAATAATTTATGTGACCATTGTTTACCATATTCACACTCTCCATCCTCTACATCAGATTCTCCATAGCTTGACTCATCATCACACAGATATGAAATATCCGGTATCGCTTTCTTGTCATCTTTGCTCTGTTGCTTTTTGGCTTCATCTGCATTAATAATCGTTGCTTTTTGAATTGGATCACGTGCACGCATCCGATATTCACTCTGCATCATCATCTCGTTATCTTCTATATTTTGTAGAATCTCAAACCCTAACTTCCAAAATCTAGTCTCTTTACCTTTGAAGTGTCTAACACGCTCCTCTTCAAATCTATTCCAATAACTATTATCCTTCCTGAGATCACCAAGAGTACGGAAAGGGTAGAACATCATGAGTGCCATCTTCGAGCTGCAAGTCTCTAACTAGACAAAGCTTGCCATCTGGTAGTGATACCACAGCTACACCAGGTAACTTTAACTTCTCGAGGTATGCGAATTCATGACCAGGATGAGCCTCAGTAAATCTATACCTTTCACTCTTTGTGTTTGTGATGATATCATTCTGTTTTTTATCATCAACATCCTTCAGACTATAGAATTTCTTCTCGTATTGCTCTGTAAACTCATAAGAGCAGACGTCTTTAAGCTGCTCTGGCCGGTGTAGGTAATCATCTGCAAGTGACTCAGGCCATTGTACTATAGTACCATCTGCTTTTGATTTGTTTGTTCGTCTGAGTATAAAGTTGATTGCCTTGTTATCCAGAGTATCTTCTAGCTGAGTGATGAGCAAATGCTTTGGTTCATGCGAGGCACTAAATCTCGATCCACCCGTTTGCACAAGATAGTGAGCTAATGTTGAACTCACAACATCGCGAGATGTACTTGCATTCATTGCTGACATCATCATACTCAATCCTTGAACATAATCCTTTTGATTTTCATCATCATCATCAATAAGATGTTGTTCCCTCTCCATTTGCAGCCTCTTCAACCTACGAATGAGTTTCTTTAAAATACGCTCCTTCTTCTCACTATCTTCTTTTTGAGTAGACTTTGAGCTATACAGTGTGAGGTAGAATGTGTTACTGGCATCACCAATGATTACATTTGAATTACAATTGAATATAGTACTGATTGGAACGTTGTGTGTATTGAGGTATTGGCATCCAAGAGGACGCTTGGGCAATATCATCCAAGGAGCTGTCGTTTTGGTTCACTTTGCCATTAATATCGTGGCAAAGAACCTTGTGCCTTGCATCTCGAAGAACTTGAGGCTCCCTCTCCACAAATACCTCTTCAACTTTACCTTTAGCACCACACTTATGCTCTACTGTCCACTCGTTATCGGTATATGATGCACTCATTACTTGATCAATGCGTGCACAAAATTCAGTTTTAACTGTTTCTCTCATGTTTCCATCATCATCAAACAGCTCGTCTCTCATATTGGCGAGTCTCTTTGACCAGAGCAACCAATGGGAATGCAATGTCTTGCGTGTCTGCTCTTCTACTGCCATTCCCCATGCATCTAACTCCCCAAAGATGCCATCTTCTGATCCCTTCTGCTCTTTCAAATTCCAACCTAGAAGGACCTCTAATACAATCTGCATCACACCGTCAAAGTACAACGAGCATGCCCCTGGGAAGTCTAGTCGAGTCTCCTTGCGTAATGTGAAGTCAGTGATGCACTCTTCCTCTGTAGCATCAAGCGAAGGCATCTTATGCTTTAAGTAAGATAGAGTAGATGATGTGAGCGAAAGATACGGTACAAGACATATCTTGTGTCGCTCTTACCTTCTTACCAGAGAATGCTATAACTCGTACCGAAAAGCTGACTAGATCGTTAGGAGTGACAGTCAACATGAATGGATTTAAACCATGTCTATCACCGAGAGCAAAGAATATACGTCGCCAAGATGCTGCTGCCTCAGAAGTATGACCCATTGCCTTACATGATGCTGATACTGATGATAGAAGTTGGTTTACTGTAGAGTTAGTGTCAGCACCAGATACAACATCCTCAAGATCTTTTACTGTTAGCTGAGATATCTTTTCAGCAACAGGCACGCCATCATTATGTGCTCTACACTTCACACTACCAGAAGAGTAAGATAATTGTCGATCTAACATATGATGAGAGATCAAACAAAAGTCACCTCTCTTGAATTGATCAAGTGAAAGACGACCATAATGCGCTAAGCAGCATTCAGTAGATATCTTTGTTCTACGAGGCATTGCCAAGCCTCCGAGGCCAAATGGAAATGCTGTCGGTATGACATCTTCTAGTCGAAGACCACGGCCACTTTTATAATCTCCACCATATACTAATAGTTTTGGAGGTGAGCTGTTCAGCAACGATCTTGCAAACTTGACTTCTGTATCGTACACTCCTGTATCACTAGAAGGGGCATTTGCGCTTGAAAAGTAGTATGTTCCACCATCAAATTGCTTCTCAGTATCTTTATCAACTTCGTCATCAACATCGTTTGGGGTTTCAACACTTTCTATATATGGCGATGGGCACTCTGAAGGAATTGGAACTCCATTATACCCTTTGTGTCCAGAGACGTTTATGAACCAAGTCATTATATCGGTGTATAATTTTGTATCAACCTCTGCTATTCGGCGTACTATCTCCTTCTGCCTTGGAGTATATCGTCCGCCTAATACAACATGAATGTGAGGATTGGCACCTGTGTTATGAATATCGTTTACAACGGATCCCACATGTGTCTGATTAACCTCATAAAACATATAGTGACCTTGGATTGATTTCTGTTGCCCTCCAAAGTAAGAGAAGGTATATCCATATGCCCGAGTTGGAGCCAACATAGCACGAAGAACGTCATTCATTGGCCTCATAATACCTGTCTTTGGATCTAGAAACACCTCTCGTGGTATATACCCTATAACAAATCCGTTTGCTATTGCATGTTTTGGCGGTGACTTGGTAGAGCTCTTCTTTAAACTATCAAAACACGATTTACAAGTCTCATACCCACCATGCAAGGAGCTGTATTGTGAGCGTTGCGATAGAAGTAGTCCTTCCATATCGTCAACTTTGTATTGCTCAACTAACTTAGAATGAAGCTTTGGAAAGTTATATTTCTCATGATAGAACTCATCATAACTTTTGATTCCAATCCGATGTGTATTCTTTGTTAGCTGTACCTTTGTCAAATAGCATATCTCCTCGGTACCAATGATGTGGCGGTCACAAGCAATGCATACATGGGCTTGAAAGATACCCTTCCCCTTTTCATCTTCACACTCCATTCGATTTGCAAGTTGTGTTGCCTCTGCTATCCTTTCTTCTTTACTCTTTGGCGGATCATCATCACTTTTATCACTTCGGCCTTTGATTTTTTTTAGATTGTATCTATCACTATTGCGGGGCTCCAACTTTTTCATCTTCTGTCTAACTTTCTCGTGCAATAATTCTACTAAGGTCCCATTGTTGAGTATCTGTGGTGGAATGTTGACTTCCGATAATGCTGAAATCATTGCACAGTTTGGTACTCTATATGCTTTATACGTTGTGTTATAATGAAGACTGTGAGCTGCTTGGTCAGTTTCTTCTTCGAATCCAAGGATAATTTCATTCAACTTCTCGTCCTCCTTCTTATCCCACTCTTGTTTCTCTAGTTGATATTCAGATGAATTGTATTTGGCTTCATCGACGGGTGAGTGAGTTTGTCGTAATGATGAAACCTCTTCATCGTCTATGATGTTGACCATACGATCAGGTAACGAACAAATCTCTTCCATATCTTCATCTTCTTGTCCACTTTGCGGTATAGTTTCATTCTGTGTGGCCACTTGTGGTGTAAAATCTTGGGACAATTCGAGAGAGGATGATAGTGACTTACATGATTTCTTATTTGCGCCGGTGTAATCTTCATCCATCATCTCGAGTCTGACTCTCTTACTCTTTTCTTCAAATATTGTAAGTGTCATTCAGATCACTATCACTGCGCTTTGACAGCGATTTGTTAGATAAGTTTCAGTTGCTTAGCTTTTCTTTGAAGCTCTTCCTCTGCTTTGTTATATTCGAAATTTCAATTTTGATACACATCTTGTGTACTTTTTTCATTTTCATTATTGTCTTCTATCGGGGTTGGTATACTTCAAATCTCCACATGATAAATCATCCTTTCGACATGGACAAGTTCTGTTGCTGCATATACCAGAACAGGTACAACCTGAATATCAGAAATGATATGCGTAAGAATAGTAGAGATTATAATTGTTTGTCGTACAAAAAGTAATGAAGGTTGTACTCACCCTACTTTTCTCCTTGATATCTTTTATAATCTATAATAACACACAGCCGGCTATACAACAACAACTCGTGGAGTTGATTATTGGCAGCAGTTAGTTTATTGTCGATATAGCATGACAAAGAATATAGTTGATTGTTGTGTTTAGTTGATGTTGTAGTTGTATGCATCTTATCTATTGCAATTATTCAAAATTCTTCACAGATGCCAAGCCGACCGGAGATCAAGAGCGCCAGCTGATGACCATGCCATTGCTCAAGTATCTCTTTAGCGGCCACTAGCGGCCGGCTAGCCGCTTTATTAGCGGTGAATATAGTTGTTTGTGTTTAGTTGATGTTATTGTCGTAGTTGAATGCATCTTCTATTGATATTGCAATTATTCATATAATTGTTCACAGATGAGGCCGACCGGAGATCAAGAGCGCCAGCTGATGACCATGCCATTGCTCAAGTATCTCTTTAGCGGCCACTAGCGGCCGGCTAGCCGCTTTATTAGCGGTGAATATAGTTGTTTGTGTTTAGTTGATGTTATTGTCGTAGTTGAATGCATCTTCTATTGATATTGCAATTATTCATATAATTGTTCACAGATGAGGCCGACCGGAGATCAAGAGCGCCAGCTGATGACCATGCCATTGCTCAAGTATCTCTTTAGCGGCCAACAATCTTCTTCTAATACCCTTTCTACTGGCCGGCTAGCCGCTAAGGTGTAGCTAGTGGGCGTGAGCTAGTACCATATAGTGATAGATTTTAGCGGAGCTGATACTCGTTTGTTCGCTAATTTTTTCTCATGGATTTTCAATGGCTTTCAATGGCATGATGATGGATGAGGCGCGCTCAAGTGTAGCCAATAAAATGGCGCCAAAAGTAAAGGGGTGTAGCACCTAAAGGGAGGCTGACCTTACCTACCTTAAATTACTCGAGTGGAGGAGGCTGGTCGATCTCATCATTTGATAAAATTTGATATCCAGTGACCGCCAAAATGCACTCTCCCTCGCGGCATTGCAATAGCTAAGGCTCGCCTATGTTAGGGTCAGCCAGCCAACGCAGTGGTTTGGGATGTCAATAATATAGTTGGCCAACTCTTGACAATGCGTGGCGGCCGGTCAGCTCTTGAAGATCTTGTTAAGCATAATTGGGCCGCCCGATTGTATGTGCTCACCGTCCCTTAAACATATACTCATGATCATATTACAACAGCCACAATCACAATAAATCATTAGTTAACAAACGACGATACAATTGCAATTATCATTATCATTAGTTATTACCACGGTATTGTCAACGAATAACTGATGCTTGAGCAGTAGGTACTAGGTTGCAAACATAAATAGATGGGATTATATCAATATAATTATGACATTGAAAGTACAATACTATAAAAAGGCAGTGTTAGTCACCGGTGCATTCGAAGTAAAGGATGAGCTGAGGGGTCTTGGAGGAAAATACAATATTAAATTAAAAGGTTGGGTGTTCCCGAAAAAGAAATGTGATGCAGTGGTATCAAAACTTCAATCTTTGGAAGGAGTAGACGTGGTTGACGAAACAGCTGATGCTTTTGTATAGGTATATTAGTTAGTTAGTTAGTTAGTATACCTATTAGTTAATAACATATGTATTGCATTGGTTATTGTGTTATGAACCTACTATCACCTGCTTGATTTTCTTTGTTTGTTTTACATGAAATTAATTCAAGATTTCCATATCCATATCTTATGTACTTTTCAACACGAAACAAACCCAATAGAGCCTCCAAATTCCGAGTGTAATTGAAGAATAGCTGACTGTCTTGCACTCGTCACAACCACCACGGGCCTCTCTAAAACATGTGTGTCTTGCACCGAGTAGCATGCGCCATCATTCTCATATGAGCTATTCTTCTTTGCTTATTCAAGCTCATAGATGTGACTTTATTTATCATCGGCAGTTCTTACTTCCCATTTGAGAGTATTACCGGTTTTGTTTTTAATAGATAGCCATGGTGATCAATATCTATTCACTTGAGGTAATTCTATTTGTTCAAGGCGGGATTGTGTAGATGTGAATCAGCTGTAACTCGAGATCGCCTCGCCACCGACAATTGCAATATATTGGCCTCTATCGGCATCCTTATAGGTTGGCTATACAAAGATAAGTAGATGCGGCCAGCCGGATCCGGATACCGCGGTGATTAATAAAGGAAGGATGCATAATCGATCGGCCAACACGCTGTATTGTAAGTAGTAGATGCGGCCAGCCGGATACATGGTGAGCCAACACGCTGTAAGAGCGGCCAGTCAGGCCTTTATTAACGTTTGATCTCGTTTGATGCTTATCTCTTTATGCATGTTTTGCTTGATGCTTTTTGACTCGCCAAATATCGCCAACATTACCGTTGCGGGATAAAAAAGCTCTGAACTTCACCCCAAATTTCCCCTACTGCTCTACGCCTACCCCTTAGGTAGGACTTCGTATATCATGCGGTAGGCTGAGCGCTTAGCGCCTCAACCAATGTCAAAAGAGAAGATAGAGAGAGGAAATCCGGTAAGTAGTTGTACAGAATAGTTATGGTATCAAAATGTGTCAGCGTTTTTGTGCATATGATATGTATCATTTTATTAGGTATCTTTTGCTAACACCTACCCATCTATACTCCTATACTCACAACCATCATGCTTGCTCTGGCTCTACTACTTTAGTATCATATCTATATTCCTACATCAAGTTTATCATCATCATCAAATAATATATAACAATGTCATCATCAACTACATATCCACCATTAATGCAAAACTCACATGATGACGGGAGCACCGCAGCATTGCAAATCTTATGCATATTTCTACTAATGTGGGAAATTATGTATCATATTGCTCATATATGTATAAAGAAGTGTTTAGATCGATATCCAAGCATTATAGTCTCATCTAATTCTTCTGATAGTGTTAAATCGACTAGTAACAACAAACTACCACAGAGAAGATCATCTGATGATAGATTAGGTGCAGCACATCTTATCATGTTCATCATTACATTACTTACATTCATTACAACACTACTGTATTGTGTGGCATATAAAGAAATGAATACATTCGTCGACTCTATTAATAACGCTGGACTGTATGATGCAACCTCCAACTTTCTAAATGATATGTCAAAGAAGATAATGCATGAGTATGATGGAAGATCGACACTTGCTTTGGTTTGTTCATTCTTTATCATTATGAATTACGACACAACACCTCGTGGTCAATCTAGTGATAGTAATGATGCAAAGCAAACACTAACAAAACGTGGTCCATCCTACATCACATCATTTCTACATTCAATATATGTTACATTCCGTGGTATTAATCATCTATACGAATTATGGTATGCATCAAACCTCGACAAACTATACATCCCATCAATTGAACTAATTGATAGTTACAGATATGCACATTTACATGTAGCAATAACCAATACACTATTCTTATCCTATCTTATATATGATTTGATACATATAATACATCAATATCCCAAGTTGGGAGGAGTGGATACAATCGTTCATCATACTTTGTTTGCTCTATGTTCAGTTATTAACGGTACGTATGGATTAATGGCATTTCAATTTGGTTGGTTAATTATTGGTGAGGTTAGTACAATCTTTTTAAATATACGTTGGTTTTTACTGAAGAGTGGTAGAGGAATTAGTGTACTTCTTGATAAGGTGAATGGTCTGTTTGCAGTAACATTCTTCATATCAAGAATTGGTGTATATACTATTGGTATTATACATTTGTTTTGGTATAGTTATGATGAGTTAATTTCATTACCGGAAGTTAGTGGTGTTCCTGTGTTGTTGCTGAGTATGACATGTGGAAGTATGCTACTTGGATGGGCATTGAATATACTTTGGGGCTATAAGATCTTGGCCATGGTCGGTAAAAGTAGTAAGACGAAGAGTAGAAAGAAGGATTAGAAGAGTAGAAAAAAGGATTAATGCTCTTCTATTTACATTTACAGTTGCAAGTGAGCAATAATCTCACGAGCTTTTTGCTCTCCTGTCAACCATGCACCGACGGTTGTCTTGCCATGATCGACCTGATGTAGCTTCACCAGCAAACCATACATTTTCGTGTCGTTCACCCAGCGTCTTCATATCTCGAGTGAAACTCCTATTCACAACACCAAAGCTATAAGTTCCACGAATATGCTCTTCTTTACCCCATCGACTAATGAGTATCCTATCTGGAGACTTAATTGTAGGGAACATATGACGAAGATTCGTCATAGCATCATTAAGAACTTCCTCATCTGTTTGGGTTTCCATGTACTTTGCTTCATCCCCTCCACTCCATCCGATTAGAATTGGTTTAGTCTTATATTTGTATGGATTGTACCAAGTCGCCCACTTACTCAATGATTCAGTTGGTGTGATTAAGTTGAACCATAACTTATCCTTTGGCCATACCAAATCGGTCTCATTATACCATTGAAGTACAATTTTGTTCATACTACCAAACCCCATACCATCAATCGCCTCTTGTTTTCCTTGTGGTAGGTTGGGAGTGAAGTTGATTGTACCCGCTTTTAACACGCCTAAGGATACAGTGACAAGAACAGCTCTTGTAGTAGCTTGTTTAGTCTCTCCATTTTCTAAATACTTCACAACGATGTTCTGTCCATTTTCTTGGTTAACATGAGTAGCTTTGGAATTGAGGCTAATGAAAGGCATAATCGGAGACGCAACTTGAGCAGCAACGTTTCCGTACCCCACCCCTCGATACCCCATGTAATGTGTTTGATATGCCTCACCATCGTGAGAATGGCTTGAAACATCAATATCTTTACTTTCACCAATGTAATCTATTTCGGCTATATCGATGACCAAGTCTAGATAATTCCGTTCACGTTCGTTCAATCCTGCCTCGATTTTGTACTGTTCAGCCGCAGTGTAATAGCTATGATCATCTTCTAACTTGTCTTTGAAATCAACGAAATTCATCCATACTTGATTCCTCAAATTTGAAACTTCTTCATCTAACAAAGCATCAGTGGTGATAGCTCCAGTATCAGAGTTGATAGATTGTATATAGGTTCCAGGTTGCTCATATGCAGATAGCCATAGGGCATCCTTATCATCCAAATCAATGGCATCAAGTAGTCGCCTTTCATATAAATAGTTTTTCATCTCCGAACCTCTTCCATCAGTATACAACCATTCTGATCCAAACTCAAGGGGTATGTTCGTCAAGTCGCCTACTTTGTCCGCTTTATTAATTGAACCGTCGGTATTCATAGTTTTAGATCTACCCCCGACATAATCAGCTGCCTCGAGTAATAATATATTGTCTATGCCTGCATCTATTAATGTTTGTGCGGCTCGTATACCTGCCCATCCTCCACCAACAATAATGGCATCATACTATGTCAAAATATCCCAGAAAGTATGTGAGCATGAATGGTATGGGAATATGTAAGCATGAATGGCATGGCATAATTATTTCTCATAACTCACCTCTGCGTTAGAAAAACTTATGTTTCCTAGCCTTAATCCGATATTAAAGCCAAGTATGCTTAATACCATAAGAACAATAAACAGTAGGCTACTTGCCTTTTTGTCTATAACACACATGATGATATCGTCGGCATTAGCCTTCTTAGAATTATCAACGATAATATCATCACCACTGCCACTGCTTATTGTAATATTCTTTTTCCTCAAAGATGATGGAGATCTAATGCGTAGATGATTATTGATCATGTTATCCTGTACGCCTATCTGCCCTGCAATGTGGAGAAATTGAAATAATTAAAATTATTGAATATTGTACCAATACTGCGTATTATATGACAATAACCTCTTACTCTTACTCACCGTGTCTATCCGATATTTGCATTAAATATTGAGTATGTTGTTGTATTCTTGCCCCAACTACTATCGTATATCGTTTAAGTATACGATCGTTGCAATACATCAATAGAAGCACACCGCTCGCTCTGGCCCAAGTAAAAAGTCGCTATAGACCAAGAACCCTTTCGAATTCCTAAATCACCACTTTAGGGGAATAAACTAACTGTTCCTCTATCTCATCACTAAATACACCATGATATAGCACCCTACTATCGCCGTCTCCTACGCCGCCCACCGCCGCCGCATAGCGCCCATATCATATCATCGGCTTCCTATGGTATCATTGCAATATTGGGTGGCTTATCTCGCCACCGATACCGCGTAGGCAGCCCATAATTCGTCGCTATTACAACAACAATAATTAATGCATACATCATCGTATGACGAATCCCTCCTCCTATAATAATACCATTAAATTGGGTATATTGCAATGCATATGCCGATGTATAGGAGGATCAGATGCTGTTAGTGATGTACAAGCCGGATACTACATATAAATAAGGCTGTAGGGGAGGCTATTGCAAATTAAGTGGTATTACAATACAGAAATAGAGAGGTATTCCTACACCTTATAGACACAACAATAAACACCCCCCAAACCATTGCAATAGATTAAAGACACCATAAATTGGTATATTATCGGATTAGTAATGTTTGATCGGTGTGTGGTGTTGTTTTTGATTTTTTTTTGTTTTTTTTGTGTTGGTGTTGTTTTCGGTGTGTGGTGTTGTTGTTGATAGTGTTGAGTTAGCAGGAGTGAAGGGGGGGGGGTTGTTTGTAATTGGCATTTACTTTTTTGAAATTAATGCTCACAATATACGATATGCTCATTTCACCACACCTTCCCATTAAAACACATAATGAACAGGCAAGGGGTGAACACGCCGATGCACGTGAATTAGCATCACTCTACATATCCAAGGGTGTACCTATATATCCCACTCCGCATGGACATTCGTATCATACGATAGTTTGGCGTATGGGTATAGAATTAGAAAATAATAATACCAATAATGAGCATGGGGCAGGCGGGGGAGAGTTGGCAGCGTGGAATAGGATAGAGGGGAATGTAAATGATAATAATGTACAACAACAACAGGGGAATAATGAGAATGATATTAATGTTATTATTGATGAGGCATTGGGTAATAATAATGGGAATGTTGCACCCAATAATAACGACGTGGGGAATAATCATCGGGTGGCAACTAATAGTAGAAGTGAAGCTGGGGGTGGTGATAATAACATTAGTAGTGGTGATACGGATGCATTCTATACAGATCGATATGTAGAAGAGAATGGTAATAATGATCGTGGATCGTTATTTTCTAGATTGAATCATTCAACGTATGTTGAAGAGAAGGCTATATTTTGTAAGTTGTTCATGTTACTTGTATCCATTGTTTGGAAAAAGATTTAATAATATCTCACATCCTATTGCCTCTTATTATCACAGGGAAACAACAAAAGGGGATTGAAGTAGACACTTCATCAAGGGGACCTGGTTTATTCCCTCGAAGACGATTTTCATTTACTGCCGGAGGTGGAGGAGAGGATGCTTTGCCCTTGAGGCATGCCGCCGCACCCCAAGCTGGACCGCCCCAAGATGCTCCTCAGGCTGCTGATAATGATGAAATGGAAGTAGTACAAGAGGGAATTGGTCGTCCTCCTCAAGGGATAGAGGCAGCTACTGCCCGACCGCAAAGTGCTGCATCCGGACAAAGACTTGAACAGGAGGCCGCTGGTGGGGGACATCGATATGCAAGACGTTCTTCCTTCTCGGGATCATCATCCACAGCAGCTAATACATCATCTCCAACAACTACTACTCTAAAAAACCCTTCTACACCCACCTCTCCATCCAACTATACGTCACCTGTGTCACCTAAATTGTCTCTCCATATTCATCGTCATTTAGCAGATCAACATTTCTTTGGTTCAGCCAGTGTCAATGATGAAAGTGGAACAATGTCCGCTGGTTCAATTAGTATGCATGCTGATTTCTTCCACCCTACTTGGGAAGGACGGCATGGTGTTACTACTGGAAGTAGTATTGGTGGTGATGATGGAGGTCATTCCTATGATAATTGGGGTGACGTCGAACAGTCTATTGACGACGCGATATTCGATAGAGCTGCTGCCGCCATAGAAGATAATGATGATATTGGAGAAACGGTGGAAGATCGAGTCCGAGCAGGCCTTGGGCTCGAGCCGGTAGAGAATCGTGAAGCGAGGCATAATCCACGGATGGTCGATAGTAATTACAGGGCAGCAGTCCGAGCATTCGTGAGTTGGACATTGGCAAATGCCGATCGGCAGCGCCGCAATTCAATGCCAAACGCGGCAGGTGGCACTCGTCTATCAGTGACAGCCGTTCCGTCCTTATGGAACAGTGGAATGACATCGTCTTCCCCATCACCCGCGGCAGATGTACATTTAGACGTTTATAGCTCCACATCAGCCAACCTCAAATCAGACAATGAAACAGATACATCAACATCCGATGCCGCCGTTGCCAAGATGCACGCTCGGTGCTTACATTATCAACAACTCATGAATACCCTCCTTAAGTCAAATAATTGGTGTCAAAGTCAATTCCAAGAAGTACTTCTAGACTTTTGGGATGAGTTGTTCCCCTCCACGGCGGGCATACACTTTTACAACCAACAATCTCCCGTACCAAGAATGTCTAAGCTTCATACATTCTTAACTACGCCATGTCCCAAGGCTATTGGCACTATACAATGCGAGATTGAGCGTGTTACGGTTAGAAATAGAAAGGGGGGCAAGGGCGTAAAAGGTAGATTCTTCCCAAGTTATGAATATCGACTGTTCATCAGAGATACGAAGAATGA
>Ga0075437_13806_pt1 | contig 15910 bp, 10 predicted proteins | sample MintriMetagenome_FD_74266 | JGI IMG/M metagenome (GOLD analysis project Ga0075437, IMG submission 74266) | Marine eukaryotic communities from Monterey Bay, USA to study complex ecological interactions - Minidiscus trioculatus and... | ecosystem: Environmental > Aquatic > Marine > Unclassified...
GTTCGTTTTGTCATACAATAGGGATCTGGCCCTATGATTATGATCCAACCACACAGGTACTGCACTTATGATATCAGCTGATGATACCGAAACAGCAACATCAAAGTTACCTGGAATGTCAATATCAAACTACGCCAAACAAGTCTTCGGCTCACCATTAGTAGGAAGTACACCAGGCATATCGTCAAATAAACCTATACAAATTGATCCAAAGTATACAACGCGAGAGGAGAGGAATCGAGCATACGATGAAGCATTCCAACAGGATGCACGTGATCGAGATGTCTACTATGGACAATTGGCAATGAAAAAGAGACAAGAGGCACAACAAAGTGTATCACAATATAGAGAACAATTAGGGTTAGATGGCAAGGGAGATACAAGGATGAGAGTTGGAGAAGAGAGAGTGGAAGGATTGGCATCATTGAGAGAATTGAAAGCTGATTATTTATCAAAGCAACAAGAGGTTGACTCGTCTGCCGTTTCAGCTAGTACTGAATAAGACTAATATATTCCTATGATACAAACTTGCATCAATGTTGTCTACTGTGCTTTGTCTATATTTATGATATCTAGAGCTTGACCAGTCCCCCGCTTGTACCATCATAACTCTGGATTAGCCAATAGTATTCGCCAGATTGTTTCCACGTATGCTACACTTTCATCATCATCGCTTCCAGACTCACATAACAAATGAATCGGTAGCTTTTGATCCGAGTTGCGTGCCGATGCAACTGCAGCTTGTTTGTCCAACAAGTAGTTGATAGTTTTGTAGTTGCCTCCGCGACATGCAAAATGAAGTGCCGAGTTCTTCTCGGGCCCAATATTGTTGAACAAGGTATCTCCTTCTAGCTGCTCTATCAAGACACGACATGCAAAATGAAGTGCCGAGTTTATTTCGGGCCGAATATTGTTCAACAAGGTACCTCCTTCTAGCTGCTCTATCAAGAATTTCACAACCTCTACTGAACTGAACTCACATGCAATATACAAAGGCATCACTCCTTTATGATCCTCTACCAGTAAAGTATCAAGATTCCCGTGAAGTATCAGTTTGACTACCCCGAGGGTCGCATTATTATACAAGGCCTGATGTAGAGACTCTGTTCGTCGACTGAAATTTACCAAACCCTTCATTCTTTTTGCAAGATTCCAGTCTCCTCTCTGCATCCAGTTCGACGGTAACGTTACATTCTCTTCTTGCTGTACATATTTCAACTGGTCTTTGAAAAATTGCACCACAGTTGAGCTGCCATATTTCTCTGATCTCTCTGCCTCTAGGGCCAAATCAAGCGGAGTCTTCCCATTATCATCAAAAACCATGATAGCCTCAGGATATGCATCAAATAAAGCCTTAACTACACTAAGACTTCCCAAAAAGCATGCAAAATGCAAGGGTAGCCAGCTCTTTCCATCCATTGACTCTTTTAGTACTGTAGAAGGATTATAACAAAGTAATAATTCAGTTATATCTGCTCTTCTTTCTTGAGCTGCATAGTGAATTGGGAAATATCCTTCACTGTCTGGTATATGCATACTTTCGGGATCAATTTCTAACAAATAACGGACTAAATCAACATCAGCCACCTTACATGCATCATGGATTGGCAAGAAACCATCGTCTGATTCAACTCTAAGCGATTCGGGATATGCAGATATGAGTTGTTTGCAGAAGCCAAATGTTTTTACGCCTATGGCAAGATGAATAGGCAGTTGCCCATAACGGTCTCTCTCCCCAAGCAAAGTAGGATCAACATTGAGTAGACAATAAAGAATACCAATCGAAACATCCTCTTCCATTTCATTGTTGTAGTCACATAGAATATGGATGGGTAGCATCCTGCGTAACCGTTGCCAAACCAAATCTGGAGATGTATTCAGTATAAGCTTCACTACATCCAAATCTACTCTCTTTAATCCACAAACAAAATAAAGTATTGTTGTGCCCTGTATACGTGATGGACCAGCCTGATCAAAAAGGTACATAATAACATCATGCATTGAGTTGATGTGTGGATTCGAAAGAGCTACATGAATCGGTGCCATATCGACTAAAGCTTCAGGATATGCCTCCACTAACATCTTCACTGTATCAATGTTCACATTCTTTCGTCTTGTTAGGTAGTAGTGTAACGGTAAGAAGCCAGTACTGTGTGTGGTTGGATCATAATCATAGGGCCAGATCCCTATTGTATGACAAAACGAACCGAGTGCTTCCGGATTCTCTTCCATTAGCAATTTGATAATTGAATCGGGGCAGCTTTCATTGCTGCATGCCATGTGTAGTGGAAAAGCATTGTTGTTTATGTCATTGGATCTTACCGCTGCAGAATTGGGATATATATCTAGAAGACACCGTATAATTTCATATGTAACATTTTTATTCATACACGCACGAGGGAAATAATCATATTCCGATCCAGAGAATTCAGCAGTCGGAGGAGCGGGAAGGTCCCCGGGAAGTTGATTGAGTTTCGTTTGCAAGGCATCCAATGAAAAAAGCTTATCTGATTCACATAGGTCGCATAATTCCATCATAAATATCTCTATTCTAGGATCCAAGCAACATTCAATACTATCATCTTCTTTTATTTGTAACGATTGTATTGTATCAGTTGTGTATATACGTGTACCATTAAAGGAGAAATGAAGAGCATTCATCTCAATACCATGTCTTTCTGCATATGCCATAAATACTTTTCTCATTTTCGTATATTGATTGACCTTGAAAACCGTCGTCCATCGAGTTATACACCGATCATATGATCTCGTGACGTTGATGGTTATTCCCTTGTCCATGTTATGGCAGTCAATCTGATCATCTTCCTTGAGTTGTAGTGATTGAGCTGTATCAGTTTCTGAAACGAGTGTATCATTGAAGAAGAATTTTAACGAAGATATCTCAATAGTATTACAACATTGTACCGCATATGCCTTGAATACCTTCTTTAGTTCAGTTGATTTCTTTATCTTAAATTTCGTCTCTTTTCCAGAACGGTTGCTTTTTACCCGGATATGAATAATGTCATCCGAAGACATTATTATTGGTGTACGTGATGATTATATGCTAATATATGATACTACATCAATAAATGATAAAACTAACGCGTATATAAAGCTCTCCAATGAAGAGGGCACATCAAAATAAAAAAGTGCACAAGATGTGTCCGTTTTGCTATCGTACTCAATAAATATTAGATGTCAATCCTCAATATACCGCCAATCGAAAGAGTGTCAAAAACTGATGCTGTGAGTGTACTGTCAATATTCAATACTCCGCCTAATTGTATACAAATCGTCTCCCCCCCTCTCTCCATAGAGGCGCACATAACACATAAGGAGACTTTTTTGCATTGGGAATAAAAAATGGCAGGTATGAAATGTGCTTGTCGAGATGTGCTTGTTGTGTGCTTGTTGGGTTATGAGCTCAACATAAAACAAGCATATAAACGAAGCAGTTCCAAATGCTATATCTCTGCGGTCTGTTTGAAGAATGGTATCGTTCTAACCATAGAATACTCGTCTAGTACATGTATTCTATCACCGTCGAACATATCTTTGCATGATATGCTATGTTGAAGATGATATGAGACAGGATACACTTTGTCACTCATATCACCGAGATACCCGATATTGTTCGTCTATGGCGCCATGAATATGGCTACAATCACCATGATATTTGGTACTGTACTAGTTTATACACATTGTGAAAGGATAGTATGTGTGGTTTGGTGTTGATAGTCGATATGTTGATATGCTAGAGCATATCGCATATCATCTCAACAACTGCGTTATCTTAGATCTATCTTCTGGAGCCAAATGCTCCTGATGTAGTGATATTCGCGATATACTGAGTTGATAAATGAAATCTACGACAAATTCTACCTTAGAAAGCATATCATCAATATATCATATGATATATTCACCGTTTCACAACTCTATCTTGATGTTGACTCATTAAAAAGATACGGTCAACTTTCGGTACATATATCTTTATTCACAGTAAGAATCGCTCCATATCGACTTCACCAATGGAAAGAGCGTCTAATTCTGATGTAGATAAGATACGATCACTTTCCATTTATCATTATTCTATGCATAGGAGACGATGGTCGACAACATGTCGTCTAAACTTTTTTGTGCTTGTTTTGACATTTCTATTACTGCCCTTTCATTACTGCCACAAGCACAAATCGTATGCTTGTTAGGTTATGAGCACACAAAACAAGCACAACAAGCACAAAACTTCAACAAGCACATTTCATATTTCTCATAAAAAATAAACCGACATATATGGTTCTACCTGGTTCTACTCACTCATAGCAGCACCATTGTTGTACATATTATAAGGTATATGTAATAAAGAGCATCTTTGAGCAGATATATTTAGAAGAGTGTTTATTAGATAATACACTGGTTATCCGACGGCGAGGTTATTGATATACAAAGATACAAAGGTAAGTGCACATGATGTGTATGCATAGCAACACTCTAATAAGGTAGCATCTTGTCTATCACACTACTAACCACCACAATACAATCCCACATACGCAGTTGATTGTATATCAGCAGTTTTGTATCTTATCATATTTGTCGTCAGTTATAATAGTATATCAACAATAGAAACACAACTATATCAATATGCCGGCATCATCTAGAAAAAGAAATAAAGGGAGGGATAGAAAAGCAAAGCAGCTAGCCAAGAAGGACGGAGAATGAGAGAGCAGAAGCACGTGACTTTTGGCGGAGGTTTTGTGGTATCATACAGTGCCATCATGGATGTGATTCTATTATATCAGACGATCACCCTGTTTCCAGCTTCATGGATCAATTTATCATAAATGCACAAATTAAAGAGATGACGGTACATCAAAACTTGAGCGAGATATTCAAATCACATAGACTCATATGGAACAATGAAAGTTACAGGAAACTAGCAATCAATATATTAACAAATATCGGGGTGAATTTGATATTGAATGGAGATGAAACTATTAGCGGGGCGGTATGTACTGCCCAAGCAATTATTGCGATTGAACATTACAATGGGAAGGTTGGTATTGAATCAGTCATCAATTCACGGGAGGTAATATCAAAGAGTAGAGATCTATACTATTCTAGCAGTTGTATCAGACGTGATATTTTAAAGTTTTACCGCAAAAGAACAACTTGCAAATGTCTGAAGAAGATGCATTTAGAGGCGAGGAAATCTACCCCCAAGATGGGATTCTGTTGGGTTTGTGATAAGGATATGGAACGTGTGTTGTTATCTCTATGTAGCAGATGTATGGTTAGCCAATACTGCTCAAGGGAGTGTCAAGTTGCGGCTTGGCCTGACCACAGGAGGAGTTGCAATGAATATGTTGAGCTTACGAAGAACAGCCACACAGAAGGATAGTAATGGAGACAGAAGGTTAGTTGCGGTCTTCTAATAGAAGTGACCATATTGGAGGCAAATTCTCCCCTTCTATATATCAGCTTTATAGGAGGACACTAGCCGTCATAGTTACTTCAGTTAAATTCTATCTTGTTTCATTAGAGGATCTAGTCTTCAGTCTCTTCATCATACTAGCTGGCACTTTGCCTTCTATTGACCCGTTGTTCATCCACACCTCGGCATCCATCTCACCACTTTCTGTATCCCATCTTGAGACTTCTATTTCTTGATTTCTCTTGGATGACTTTGGTCTTGACGAATCAAACGCGGCGGCATCAATCATATCTTGTGCCCCGTCGACACTGCTCGGGTTTGTCGCCCTGGCTATTAATACCTCCTCATCTATTGTGGACTTAGTCATAGTTTCACTCATTGATCGTTGAAAGACCCTTTGTGCCTCTCTTGTATTACCTGCCCGTTCTTCCATAACTTCGTATGCTCTCCAGATAGACGTCTTATCAGCACTTGGTGATCGGAACAACTTTAATGACCGTTCAAAGATTGATCGAGCATCGGCAAAGTTCCCCAATTCAGCCTCCATCAATGTCCACGCCGTGACCGCTGCCACATTACGTTGGTCGGCATCTAATGCTCTATTGAAACATCGTCGTGCTGCTGCATGATCACCCTCCTGTGCCTCAAGTACACCCCATGCCTGCCAAAGACGTGCACATCTTCTTCCTCCACTCTGTCCACCACCAGGCTGAGCACATGCCCATATCCCCTGCTGAAATACATCTCGTGCATTCTTGGCGGTACTGTACCGAGTCTCTAATACACCCCAAGCCTGCCATACGGGAGGGTGTCGTTTGTTCACCTCGGTACCCCGTCTTAGTAAATCCCTTGCCGAATCAATATCTCCCAACTCAACTACATACAACGCATATGCCTGGTATACACCAGCATCTCGTGGATTCGCCTTGAGTGCTCTTTCGAACAAATCTAATACCCGTCGTGAATCTACATCCTCCTTGGGTAAGCGTCGACTTTCCATAATAGCATATGCCTGCAGTACACGAGAATTCCTTTGATCGAAGGTTAATACCTTTTCAAAGCACCGTTTCGCCTCGTCGAAGTTACCACACTCTGATTCCATCACACCCAGTTGTAAGTATGCCACAGAACAGTGTGGATCAGCACTTAATGCCTTCTCATACAATTCACGTGCACGACGTAAACACTTAATATCATCCTCACGACTACCCTTCTTATATTCCATACTTGCCCATGCCGTGTAAACGAACGAGTTAGGCTTGGCACCAATTCGGAGTAATTCACGTTCAGCTGATTGATAACACGCCCGTCCGGCCGAGGCACCTTGACGTAACTTCTTCGTACGTAATTGTGCCAATGCTACCCATGATGCGGCATGGGATGGTCGACTTCGTAATGCCTGCAAATACAATTCCTCCGCGGCATATAAGTTACCCATCTTTTCTTCTAATTGACCCAATGCCTGGAGTAGGAATGGATTAGCACCAAGGTCGGGAATAGTTCCGATTGTTTTCCCCTCTTCTTCTTGAAAGTCTACATCACTCTTATTCCTTTTATTACTACCACCCGTCCTGTTACTCTTCCGATTCTTCTTTTGAACAACAGAAACACTCGATGGACCCTTAACATTCACAAATCCACCAGAACTTTTACGTATCCCCTCCTTTAATAATCCCCGTGCATGTTGCAAATCACCTCTCCGTGTTGCAATTCGACTCAATCCAAGGTATGGTCGGCCATCTGTTGGGTCCATAATTTGTGCTTTTAAATAATATTCTTGAGCCTCCTCTAACCGACCGTGACTTACATCTTTTTTTGCAAAGTGACATAATCTATCAATATTGATATTTAATGCTTTGCCTAATCGTATCCCTTCGCGGAATTGTACTGCACGGGATGAATCTAGTAGTGATGTTGAATATTGGATAGACCCGGAGGGTGATCGTGTAAATCCTGATAGTCGATCTTCGACTAATCTTGTTAATGTCCTGTCTACTGGTGCTACAGGTTGTTGTTTTTGTTGTTGTTTGGAGGATGATTCTTTTGATAATGGTGCCATTGATATATTCAACTCCAAATCCCGTGTCTCTTCTTCCTCTGCTGTTATTATGCTATCGCCACTATTACTTAAAGTTGGCGCTGGGGAGGAAGTAGAATTCATAATAGTTTGACGTGTCAATTCGATATCTTGTTCTTTGGTAATTCCCCCGCCGGCGGCTGCGGTAGCAATACTCCCTTTTACATTGGTGACAATCTCACTCTGTTTATCAACAGATATCAAATAATCCCTCTCAGATTTATCTAAATCCAACTTACGCCTCTTTTCCATTTCAGCCTCTAACTGTTTCTTCTCATGACGTTCCTTAACCTTATTTTCTCTAACTTTATCACCATATAAATCTTCATTAATACAATATGTATCTAATATAGGTTCCGGAAATAATGAATCAAAACTCCATATACTTGGTGGTTCTTGATTTTTTTCGAGAGATTGGGATCGCATATTTTCATATTGTGTACGGCGGAGTTTGGATGATTGACGGAGTGATAATTCTGTTGGTGTTAGTGGTGTTTTACGTTTGTATTTTGGTTTACGACGTTTCTTATTTTGCTTATTGTATTGTTTCTTCCTTTTGTTGTTAGTGTTTGAGGTTCTTTTAGTTTGTTGTTTGGATTTATTAGACTTTTTAGGCGAGGATAATACTTGTTGCTCTGATCTGCTAGGCGAGGCAGCCATATGATGTGTTGTCCCCTTAAGGTGAGGTTGATTCTATATAGATCAGGTTGTTCGTTTTTATGTATATATTGTATTGAAATTAGAGATATGAGTGTGTGAGCAGCAGATTGACAATTATAAAAAAGAGACACAAGATGTGCACAAAATCTCTCTGAGCCCAGCCGCACCCCTCTGCTCTCTACAACCCATACAAGACACAGAATACGACCTTTAACTTACCATTACATTATGTTGTATTCTCCCTGTGCTTCTTTGTATAATAGCAGGAGATTGAAATGCAAAACAGCAGTAGTTATTTACTGCAATTAATGAAATTATCATCATAGCGGTCATAAACCAGCGGCCCGAGCTCACTGAACACGGCCTTCTATCATGGTGCAAACTTTTGTTTATTCTATTTGACGGTTCTTCTGTATGTTGTATACTGGTAGAGAAGACGACAGCTGCTGTACATTGTAATATGGACGATGACTCAACGACACAATTATTAGTTGATAAAGTTTGCTGCTCGTTTCGTCTTCTTCGACGGCGATACCGACCCTCCGACGACGATGATTCTATTGATGACATTCTATATAGTGCTCGAAGTTGTATATAGGAGATATTATGCAATAGAGCCGATAGTTAGAGGAAGTGGTAGAAAAATGAAAGATGGTAAAAAAAAAAGTTGAAGTATCCTCAACTATAGGCCACTTACAAAAAGATACCGCCGGAGTTTTTTCATTTAGTAAGGTGATACCTGATATATGCGTCCTATAGTGGGATGTGGATGTTTGACTTTTATTCCTAAATCCAATGAACTCTCGATTGTGTACTTTGGGAAGACGATTGGTATACAATTAGACAATATTATATATTGATAGTACACTCACAGCATCAACTTTTGACGCTCTTTCGAATGGAGCAGTCTTAGAAATTGAGATTGAATGCTTATTGATTAGCAAGGATTTTACTAAAAGGTAAACATCTTGTGCACTTTTCTATTATCTCTCTAGCTAAGTGGAGTAGAAGTAGAGGAGTGCGGAGGTGCACGGTATATACACGTTAGTTCAATAACACAATACATTATATAATCAACGGTAGTATTAAAAATGTCCGAAGAAGACGGGTACAGCTACCATACTATTGATGAGTTAGAAGATTTATGTTCTTCAGAATATTTATCTTTGGTCGAGTTGCAAAAGGTGTCCAAGGATGATATATTGAATGATATCGATATATGCCACTCTTCCTTCCTTCACAGGGCGTGTATGAATGAAAATGTTACGTTGGAAATAGTAGATTTTCTGTTAGAGTTATACGCCGGAACTATACATAGAATTATGGACATATTTTATGAGCACGTTGTTTCAGCATTTCCTCTACATCTGGCATGTTACAATGAGAAATGCCCAAATGAAGTGATTCAACTGCTTCTAAGAAAGAGTCCAGGGTATCGTCATCTAACTCACATTGGCTCCATAGAGTTTGATTGGGGCAACACGAGGGATATGGGATATGATAATGATTATGGCGGCACTATCCTCTTCATTACTATCTATCAAGAGCATCGAATGTTGATCTAAACATTGTCAAACAGCTGGTGGACCCTTTTCCAAGAGTATTATTAGTAGCTGACGAAGTAGCAAAGTTAGCCCCAATTCATATCCTTATGCACAACAAAAGTATCAGAGATATGTCTGATGTGGTGAAATATCTTGTGGAAGCAAATCCATCTTCCCTTCTTGCAAAGGATGAGTACGATCGAACTCCTCTACATGTTTCTTGTGCCAAGAGATGTATTAAAGCTGAAACAATCAAAATCCTGCTAGACGTTTGTCCGGAGTCCTCTCGTCAACGAGACAGCGGTGAAGCATTGCCTATACATATTCTTTGTGCAAGAAATGAGTCGAATGATGACGATGAAGTAGCGATAGATATTCTGAAGCTCTTACTCGAGGCTCATCCAGATTCGGTATCACAAATTGACGAAGAAGATGATATTCCTTTGAATAAAGCTGCAAACAATAAATCTCCAGCATTCTGCAAAATACTTGTCGATGCTTACCCAGAGTCAGTGAAGGGGCATAATGGGGACTTACCATTTCATTATGCATGTGAGTTTGGACGACCAGATACGGTAGAGTATTTGTTTGGAATATACCCAGAAAGTCTACACATCAGAAACTATAGTGGTTACTTGCCAATTCACAAAGCAGTTAGTTTCCCCAACAAGAATACCCCCAGAATCATCAAGTTCTTGTTAAAGCATGACCCCAAATGTATATCAAAACCAGTATTAGGCGGCCATGTTCAACAAGGGGATGGGACGTTGCCTCTGCATATTGTTTGCAATACTTGGGACCGGTCAAATACAACAGAATTGGTCTTTGATGTCTATCCTGAAGCAATTCTTATGCAAGATGGACGAGAAAAACTACCTATCGGTATAGTCAGACACAGTACTGATGGCTTAATCAATCCTAACACTGGAAGAATGTGCAATGAAAAGTATGAAGAGAGAAACCATGAAATGATAAACTTTATATCAACTCAAATGAGCTATGCTATCAAAGCACATGGCAAAAGTGCGATGAGGACACCAGATAGTAATGGTATGTTACCACTTCACAATGCAATACGTGAGAAGGCTCCGCTTGGTTCAATCAAACTGCTGGTCAAAGGGAATCCTGATGCTATTAATGTACCCGATGGTAATGGAATGCTTCCCTTGGACATTGCAATTCATTTCAGTACAGTTGAAGTTGTCAAATATCTGGCAGAGCTTTCACCTGATCGCTTGAATACATGTGATATGAACAAGAACTATCCCTTACATCATGCTTGTCAAGGAGGGAACTATAAGGTTATAAAGTATCTACTAGGACGACCAATGTCATCGGCACCAGTATTAGAAAGGAACGTTGATGGAATGCTTCCAATTCATTTGTTTTGTGAGTTTGTAAGTAAGGAAGAGGGAGAGCACGAAGACGAGGATACCATAGAAACTGAAACTATTTGGCGTCTTCTAACAGCATACCCCGAGACAGTATTGAATTAGTAGATCTCTACCCAAAGACCACAACCACCAATAGTAGATTTAGACAATGAAATCAATACATACAGCCAAGGCATAGAAATAGCGTACCAATCAAGGCAGTAAAAAGATACCCAAGGCGGAAGTGACCGAGTATTGTCGCGGTGTACGACTTTGTTTACCACCTCGACGATACCGCAGAAGAAGTTGTACTGACTTTAAAGTTTGTGATAGATAGGTAGATTGGATATTAGGAATAAAAGTAGTAGTAATACTAAAAGATTCCTTTATCTTTACCTAACTGTTTTTATGCATTTCTCCCTTCTTGTGCATATCATATTCAATCAACCTTCATATCATCAGCTAAAAACTTGTCAACAAAGCTCTTCTCGTTTTTGAATGCAATTTCAAGTTGAGATACTTCTACCTCGGCTAACCGAAGTGATTCTTGTCTTTCTTTTATTGCCTTGTTGATACCATCCGAAAATCCTGATATTATCTTGTATTTGGGAATAGCCCCCAAGGCCTCTTTGTCAAGGGTTTGTTGAGCTATTGCTCCCTTAGCTGGCGTATCGGTGACGTGATATACTTCCATTTCTTTTATAGCATAAGTATTATCTTTGGGTGAGTACGGCTTGAAAGGCCCAGCCTCATAAGTGCAACCAATACATAATGTGACAATTGAATCATTTACTTCTAGATCATGTCCTGCCCCGAATGAGGGTCCCTGGCTAATATCATTGTAAATAGCACAGTCACCGTCCATCGCAAGAGAATCTCTAGTCTGATTCAATTTAATAGGTGCCGCAATATCACTCTTCCGTAATACAAACAAGAAGGTCTTTATCGACTCAGCATAACCTCCATGCCATACCCAGGGGAGATCAGAATAGCCGCCTAATACAATACCACACGTTGTTTCAATGATTGTAATTGTTCGTTTTGTATGATTTCCAGTCTTCCGGTGGAAGGCGCTATTTGTTAGACCATCCCGTGATGAGCGGTAGATCAATTTGAACTCCCCATCCGAGCTCTTTCTCACATGTCTTTCTGGCCACATAATGGAGGGTGTTCCTTGATCTACCTCCTCTAACCAGTTATGAAGACAGTTCATTTCTGTTGTAGATTTCACAATACTGCTATCGGGGAGCATTGGCAATACAATCCCAAATAGATCAAGATGTTGTGGAAGGAGATGGAAGTATTCATCGGTCAACTTTGGTAGATCGGGAAATAAGGTTTGGTTAGCTTCTTCTGCTTCCATCGACTTTTCCAGATATGCTATAATGAATTGAAATACAGCAGGGTTAACATCCGGTAATAATATCCTCCCATGCACTGCATCTCGTTTTATAACTTTATCATACCGTCCACTAAATAATACCTCCATTTTTGATCCCTTCACACTTATTAGTACTGAACGCTTTGCTGTAATAACTGATCCTGGGGAGGATCCAACATTAATTTCAACTATATCATCCTTTGTTACTTCATTGATATTACCATGGAGTATACCAACCTGATGCTTCTCAGTATTGAGATCTTGTATTCTTTGTAACAACTCGTTTTCTTTATCATTTAGTTCGGTAATTGTGGTTTGATAATCGTTCTCATGTTTGTTATGTGCATTATTGAGACGCTCCTTGGCTAGTTCTAGCTTGTCCATTTTATTGTTATGTAAACTTCTTACCCCTTATATTATATCTCTTTACCTCTCAGGTTGTGTGCAATAATTTCTATTGTGAAAATGTTGCAATATATCAATAACCCCCGCCTATATCAATCTTCTCGACATCGTATAACCAGTGCATCTAAATATTATAAATATGTTAGCTCAACAATGCTCCAAATATCTATAATAATACAATAATACAGCAATGGCAAAGCATTTCTGTTTCAAACAAAAAAAAATGACGGCGGATGAAATATATATTGTGCTGGTGGCGGCGGCGGCACTGTTCAAAACTAGAAGACTTAGACAATAATGTTATAGAAGAATGTGTCACATATCATCCGGAGAATTAATTGCCAGCCCGATATATTCAATACTGTGCAATACATGCAAACTAACTCTCCATCGCCTACTAATAACCTCTAACTAAAAAAAGTACGAAAACTATTCCTTCGCAGCCAATTCAACTCCTCTTGGTGGCTGCTGTTACTTATCACAATAACTACGCTATAGCTATATCACAACCCCTTTGCAATTAATATATCAGGCGGACCCCCTCAATATATCGGGATTAACGCATATACTCAATCAGCTCAAATTACGCCATATTAACTGCGCGTCTACCGGCATACCAACACGTAGAACATCAAATATCACATACAAAAACTTGATTTTAGACGTGTGGTATCACAACCCTCCTTTTTGCAATTAAATAGCAGACGGTATCAGCAATACCATTGGCATTAAATTGTATATAATTATTCAAGAAATTACGCTGTACAAACCCTCGCGTTTCTACGGCACTGCATAGGAGAGACGGGAGAACACACATCACATAACAACAACTTTTGTTTTTAGGTGCACCTAACATTGGCCTACGCGTTGCAAGTAGCCCTCCAATCTAATACCCACACAACAATTATAATAAATAATGAAGCCAATTAAAAAGCGAGCTGTTTCAGGCAATAATTTGGCTGTCGCGGCAGAGGGCAGCAGCTCGTCGGACGCGGCGCCTGTGTCTAAGGTTAATAATAATGACATAATCAGTTCACCTAGCAATCCCACATCAACTACCAATGATACCAATAAAATGTCAGCCACCACCCCTGCCAACACTCAAACACAATCAACGCAGCCATCCAATACAACTAAAAACACAACAACAACAACAGTTCCAACAACTAAAAGGTCACATAAAAAACGTGAATCCACCACCAATAAAAATAAAACACAACAACCTTTATTTGCATTTAATGCTGCCTCCCCACTACCCACTACCACCTCCTCCACCAATTCTACATCAAATAACAATTCAACTTCACAAATTGGTATAAGACCCAAACGTAAACTAAAACAAATAACAAGATTCAATCCCTACTCTTCCACCAATCACACTTCATCATCCAATGTAAAATGTGGTGAAGGATTCTCATGTCCACGATGTAATTATGTATGTTCTTATGATAGTAAGCAATGTGAGGAATGTGAATTAGAATGTTATTATGAAGCAGGTGTTGGTGTGGTTACGTTGAAAGAACGGCGGGTTAGTCTAGTTGGTACTAATAGTGGAAATAAAGGGAGTGGTAAAAAGAGAGAAGAGAGGGATAGGAAGTTAAAAGTGAAGAGATTAAGTGAAATGGGTAAGGGTATACGACGAAAATCGGCTCCTGCTGCTGTTTCTAAGGCTGCATCTAATTCTACTGCGTCAGACACGGGAGATGGTGTAAAAGACAAGCCGGGGGATTTAATGAAACAATCCAAGGATACCACCTCCTCAAACCACACAACAAACTCAAATACCCCAAGCACAAACTCAAACACAACAATCTCAAACAATAACACTGAAACTAAGAAGGTGGGAGGCCGTCCAGCCAAATCACGTTCATCAATTATCAGTGGAAGTAACAATAGTTTATATCAAGGTGCAATTTTGAATCCATTAAAATGTCCACACTGTTCGAAAGATTTTTTAAGTGAAAAGGGATTGCAATATCATGTTGGTAAGTTCAATGTTTATTGTTTGGGATTATATTTATTTTGTTTGGGAGGATATTAAAGATGTTTGGAGAGGTGGGCGGATGTAAATATGGAGGGTGTGTGACGGAGGGGTATGTGTATGTAAAAAAGGGTTGTGGGGATTGTTTTTATTGTTATGCACTGTTATACTCACCTTCTCCTTTTTGGCACCCCTTAACAGATAAGAAAGTATGTCAAAGGAAACATGGCAACGCAGGCAGTAATAATAATAAACCTAATACGGGAGCACCAGCAAGGGGCCGTCCTCCGAATAAGGTAAAGAAACAACAACCACCGCCGCGGCGGCAACAACAACAACATGGCATGGGTGGTAAAAGTCTTACCGAAATTACAGGTGAGGGTGCAGGTATTATTATTACACCGGATACACCTCGGAGGGTGGTCACACGGGGTGCTAGTAGTAATTCCGAGAAAGAAGAAGATGGCGATACCAACAACATTGCTGCTGCGGCAGAGGAGGAAGAAGAGGCTGCTGCCGTATCGGCAATTCGAGAAATGGCAAGTCTACTCGTCATGGGTGCTACACAGGTTGCAGACTCGACAACTCCACCAACACCAAAACAACCCGCCGATGATTCTGAGGAGGAGGATCGAAATAAGGGTAGGGAGACGAGAAGTAACAGAAAGAAGAGGGGACTTGATTCCACTGCCTCCCTTGATGTTGCCCTCACGAAGGCCATGCTCAAGCAGGATCATCAAGATACTCAACAACAAGCGGATGAGTCCAGTGTAACTAGTGCTACTAGTGCCTCGTCGGGGGATAGTAGCTCCCCATTTAGTTCCGTGTCTTCGGCAGCGGTGGGAAGAAGAAGAGGAGAAGCGGCATCAGCCGTTGATGGGAAGACTTCCTCTGGTCGAGGACACCCCTCAATGCCTGTAATAACTGAGACAAATGTGGTATTAACTAACAACAATAGCAGTAACAGATCCACGCGTCGTACCCGTACCACTACTACCGCGATGGCATCATCATCAAAAACAATCCCACCTATTGCTCATGATCCCCAAGTTGCTCAA
>Ga0075437_13763_pt1 | contig 15900 bp, 9 predicted proteins | sample MintriMetagenome_FD_74266 | JGI IMG/M metagenome (GOLD analysis project Ga0075437, IMG submission 74266) | Marine eukaryotic communities from Monterey Bay, USA to study complex ecological interactions - Minidiscus trioculatus and... | ecosystem: Environmental > Aquatic > Marine > Unclassified...
AGAACAATAATCTAATGATCACAAATATAATTGCAAATCAATCTATCTCGATATGTATCGACACCACAGTACAATAGTAGCCCGTAGTGTAATACACCAATGATATAGTATACACTCCGACTCGATCGATATCCAATAGAAGGTGATAGAATGAGTAGTATATTGCAATACTAATGAGGTAAATTGCAATTGCAAATATTATGATAGGTTTGCAATAGGCAGTTGATGTTGATATATCTCCACTCTTCCGGCTCCTCTAATAGTCAACACAACGAATAATGAATCTAGTTGTTATACTATTCTCCTCACCACTTCATATAATGGAGGAGATATCGTATATTCTATACATAGAGAGTAGTATTATTGCATCTTCTAGCGTCTAAATGCGTCAAATGCTTGTCGAACTTCTTTTCCCGCGTATTGGCATTTTCGGCGATCTTACTTTCTGTGTACAGATAAAGGCTGCCCAGTGTTGATGATCATGATGACGCTCTCTTCTTCTTCCTGAAGTAGATTCAGCCACAGATTAGATGTAGCTAATCTGTATTAGACCTCACTCTTTTGCTCATCATGACGTTTACACATCATTTACAGTAGTCCTTGAGTTTAGGAGTCCTGTCGTCTTAAGTGGTGCCCCATCAACTGTTCGGATTTACGACACTATCACTGGCGGAGAATGGTAGCTATACCCTTTTGTTGCTCTCTTTATTCTTTATTTTTGATGGCTCGTGATGCCGAGAGTTCAGTGGTCAGCTGATAATATCCGCCACCCCATATCTTAAGACCGGCTATTGCCTACATTATTATTATTAATGGTTGATGGCATCTCCCCATATCTTTATTGCAATTGATTCTCGACGTCAGCCTATGGTTTGTCTATCATCTTTGAGGCAGTTCTATGTTCGGCTACAATGACGTGAGATGCTGCATGGCAGGGAGAGTGCCTATTGTATTCTATACGTCCCTCTGTGTTTTGAGAGGTGATATCTATTATTCGACACGTCCTTTGACTTTGAGAGATGTGATGTCCTCCCTCCCCGCGTCGCATTTGATAGTATCTTCAACTGATGTTTGCCTACCCTGACATTTGGGTATTGCCCTTACTTCCGGCATCATCTGATATCGGTTATACTCACCCGCGATCGTAGGGGACGGTGATGGGTGGCTCGTATTCCTTCTTTATATCTGGGTGCGATATATTATGGGGGGGAGCATCCGTTCCTCAAGTTTAATTGATTCAAGACCACCCGTGATATCCTAGCCATCAAGTTTGTGCCTTCATTGGTCACTGATCTTCTTATAAGGATTATTTACCTGCTATCTTGGCATATGGTCGTATCCATCACGCCGATATTGTGGCCACTTCTGGGCCGGCATTGATTTGGATGACATTAGGCCTCATCTCCTCTTCAGGGATTGCAGCATATTGTATCTATGAACATCAAGGCTACTTAAGAATAAGGGGTACTTGATCTATTATTCAAGTTTGTTGGGGGATATAATGAGGCTACCAACCTCCTACCCTCCCAACACGTCAAGATTATAATTGTGACATATGATATGTTCACTTTGATACTGCCACTTATGGCAACATATTTTGTTACATCTACATTGAGGTAGTTCTTGCCACTGGATATGATATCCATGCCTTATATTATCTGGACCCCGCGTTAGTATACACTACAAGGGAATCCATCTTTATGATTCTTAGTCTGTGCATATTATGCCAGACATAACTTATCATGGTCAATTGAGACTCCATAACTTTGGCCGTACCTTTTATGGATGGGCTGTAACATATCATATTAAACTTATGTAAATATACATACCATATACTTAATGTGTTATAAAATTTAAATACATATATCCAACTCCGATTATAAATACCAACTTCGGTATAAATATAGCCGCTTGTGGCGTATCAGCACTAAGGCACATTATGTTTGCCACCATACTACTATTTACTTGGACTTAACTCTCCATCATAACATAATCTTGCGGTAAAGACCTGGTCAGTCTCTTACTTTTGAGTATGATGGAACATACTATGACTATCCTCCTCATCTGGCTCATACAATCTTCTCCGCGACGTGCTAGCTACATGTCAATGATAGATAGGTTACGGCCGAGAGCGAGGAATGTCCCATATCAAGTCCTCAAGTCATCTTCACCGCGATATGGCATTTCTTCTACAGCCTTCTGCCTCTCCTCTATGTAATTGAGCTAACTATATCGAGATAGAGAGATTGACAGATGTTGCTCGTGACGAGCCTATCAAGGTATATTCTCTTCAATCATCTTCCTCTACAAGCAGTTAAAGCTCGGCGGCTGCAACCCACCTTGAGCTTCTGCATACACATAGTTTCGCAAGAGCTATGCATGATCATCATGAGTCGATGGTGTCCTCATATATAAAGTCTCCTGTCTCCGATTGGTATCCCCTGCCATCATATTTCTCTTAGTACAAGACTTTAATTCGGAACAAGTGAGCTAGGACCCTCGGCATATCCATCCTACTACAGTCTTGGTTGGGCAGCATACATATGCAACGCGGTGGTGTGCGTTTGCAATGCCTCCAATGACGCATATGACCTACAAGACCTACCTCATATGAGATATCTCAATCATTGAACCTTTCCGTGGCATATGAGCCATACCTTCTTCCTTCCTTCAAACCAGCACCTCAAGTGATCCGCATTTGCCGTATAGACTTTCAAGTATGAAACAAGGGGACCTCTACTCGTCATAAAACGTGTGCTACTTGACTTATGATCTTGGTCGATCAGCATATCCACACGAATTTCGATGTAGAGGTTATTTTATTGTTGTTTCGTATGTCTATGTATAATACCTGAGATTGGAGAGACCTCCACCACCATATGCCGAGATTAGCTATCTCACATGGCAAACAATAGGTCCTCTTCCGACAGGCGGCAGCTCGTTCACAAGCTTTATCAAGTCTGGTTAACCCACTCCGTTTCTTTCAAGCCCATTCAGTATTCAAGTTCTCAATACAAGCCCGATCAGCTATTACATGTTGTGAACTCTTATCTGATATGAATGGCAGGAGTATCAAGTTTATCTTCTTCAAGACTCAAGAGCATATATTTTCAGATTAGCCATCGGTGACGACCGTGGTTCTGTTAATGGTTTGTCTCATGCAGTAGTCTATACCTTTTTTCGTCACTGTCGAATATACCGCTGAGTATGGCTATATAGATACATCTAAGCCTACCAGTCGACCAACATCTCTCGGCTTGTGACCGTCAACAATCAATTATATAATACAACGCCTATTGACGGCAAGAAACATTGGTTACATACAGTTCTGTATCTGGCTGGCCCCCGGATACATGATACTTGTACTAGTTTGATTGATAACATGACGTCTTCGAGCAGTTTTCTCATTTACTACTATTCCCAGAGCATCTTCATATACATCCGTCTTCAAATTACATGGCACCAAGACATCTCATTTGTTGCAAGTTATCTTGTGCCATAGAGGTTTAGCTCACCTCATTCGGAAGCAGCGGATACCTCGAGTTGTTCAACACAGCATTAAGTTCAAGCTGTGATACTATTAGCCATTCGTGTGCTATCATATATCAAGTATCTATTTCGATACACATAATATATTCATCAGTCTTTAAGACTATAAGTGATCCGCCAATGTCTTGCTGACATATAATATCTCCGGCGTGATATGAATCCATACTTTGAACATTTATGTTTGTATTGTACACATCATGTGTTCCATAACCATAACATTTATCTGCTATATGACGCAGTGATTTACTATGCAATTCAGCATAACATATGACCTTCCTGCTTATCTGATGCAGTGATATCATACTCATACCTAAAAGTATCTTACTTACTTTTAACGAGTATCAATCATTTTCACATTACGAACACATCATATGATCTAGTTCTATATCGCATCACTAATATCCTGCTATATGTGATGCAGTGACATATCATGCACTTGAGCATATACAATATCAACCTACTCTATCCTGCAATCTAGATCAGCAGTGATATGATACACATAACTTACAAAAGTATCTTACTCTTACTCTTTACGAGTATCCTATTTCAATTTATACCTCCCTCGACATATACGTCATGATGGGACATAATCTTAGCATATTACTATGCATAGACTTATATATAAATGCTAATTCAAGCAGATATCTTGCACTTGCGCATACCATAATCACTTAGACACTCTTAAAAGTGTTCATTATCATTAGATGTCATTCGAATTTGTCATCGTCTATCATACTCAGACATACTACACATATATATCATATACATTCTTTCGGCATACATGCCAAATATATCATGAATATTTATCTACCTTATACACATACCGTCGAATCATAAGTTGTATGATGAACTAATCATCTGGCGTTCGACATAATATCATTAACATATCTCGGATACATTTCAGGTATATCGATTATACATATATCATATGCTATTATAGCAATAAGTCCATACTTTACGGACAAAACATTGTTTCGTTGACAAAAGGTCTTCGATAACACGCTTTATGTTGTTGACAAAAGGTCTCCGACACTTATTTGCATACTTATTGCAATGTCCATACACCCCATTTTTTTTATTTTTTTACAAAAAGATATCATAAAATTTCTTGGCCTTTTGCGGCTCGTTGATCAGTTTGTAAGTTCCCGATACTTTATAGTCGTCAACGAAGCAATGTGAGTTGTCTTTACTTGGTATGGCAGAGTCTAGTAGCATATTGGTCTCCACAGTTCACTTCATCTATCGTCAACTATTTTTGGATGGCTTAAGAGGAATGGCCCGTTGTATCGCCATATATCCTCTTGATTCACGTGGAGACACATCTCTTTGTCATGGTCCTGTGACTGGCAGTGGAAGCCAGTGTTGATGATCATGATGACGCTCTCTTCTTCTTCCTGAAGTAGATTCAGCCACAGATTAGATGTAGCTAATCTGTATTAGACCTCACTCTTTTGCTCATCATGACGTTTACACATCATTTACAGTAGTCCTTGAGTTTAGGAGTCCTGTCGTCTTAAGCAACAGAGAAAAGGATACCATCATGGTATCCTCCGCAGAAGATAATCTTCCTTTATCTATTACTTTTTTCACTACAGAAGATCCACAATCATAAAAAGAACAAAGCCTACGGGTACATAAAGGCCGTATAGTATTACAGCGAAGAAACTGTAACAGTGAAGCACTTAAGGGTATCCAAATTATTAGGGCAAAATTTGAGATAAGAAACGATTGACTACCATCTACCTCCTCGGCCTCGGCCACCCCAGTTTCCCCTTCCTCCTCGTCCCTGGAATCCTCCTCTTCCTTGATATCCTCTACCTTGAAAACCACGTCCTGGTGGCCCTCGTCCTCCAAACTGTTGATTTGGAAAGCCTCTGCCACCCCAGCCGCCTCGTCCTTGTGGTGGGCCTTGTTGATTGTACATATTATTTGGTGGACCGCCCTGTTGCTGCCCCATCATCATATCTTCGTGCCCACGCTTTCTATTCCAATCAGGACCATTGTTATTAAAGCCGGGCCCACCCCCATTGAAGCCTGGGCCATTTTGAGGCGGGAAGTTTCCTTGCTGCTGTTGCATATGAGGAGGGAACGACTGCTGAGGAAACCGACCCCCATTGTTACCAGGGAAGAACCCACGACCTTGAGGAGGACCATTGCCACGGCCTCCGGGCCCAAAGCCTCTTCCCATATTCATAGGAGGCATATTAGGATTGTTTCCATGCATTGGTGGCATGTTAGAATTATTGCCATTGCCTCCCATGTTGTTGGGAGGGACAGTTGACGGGGAGGCCCCAGAGGCTGAAGATCCAGCGGGACCTAAGACATAGCCTGCCGGCGGTGCACGGCGTACACGCTTTTCCTTCTGTGCAGGTGTAGAAGAAGATGAAGAAGCATCGGCTGTAGAAGACTTCGATGGACTTGACGGATCATCGTTATCCTTCTTGCCTTGTTGGTCGTCGCCGTTTGTTTTAACAGCGGCAGTGGCATCGGGATTGTCACTGTTCTGTGTATCAGAGTTAGTAGATGTGTTCTTTTGATCGTTATTGTTGTCTGCGTCGTTTTTCTTAGACGTATCATCCGTCTCAGTCGTCGCAGCAGTGCCTTTACCCTCCTCCTTTGATTCGGTTTTAGTATTATCAACAACTGGCTCAATAATTGCCTCATCCATATCTTCGGGCTCAGCCTCGTCATCCTCGTCTACTGCAACATCAAATACATCCCCACCAAATTCATCATCTCCACCAAATAATAAATCATCATTCGTAGTATTAGTAGACTTCTTTCCATTCAATTTAGTACGTTTTGTTAATATACCATCCCCACCATCATCAAATTCATTCCCCTCCAAATCCTTACGTTTCAGTGCCTCGGCCACACGTTTCTTCTCCTCCTCTTCATTCTCAGCCTCAATCTGACGTTCGATACTGTCCATCTTATCCATAACATCGGCAATGAACATATCGGCAGCCTTTCGTAAACCAACATTGGGAAATAGATCATCTGGACTTACACCCTCCGTACCAGTCAAGGGACATGTAAACCCATTCTTCGTTAATCCATCTCGAATACAACTCTCACATGTTGGTCTACCCTCGGTATCCCACGGTACTAACATAGCATTCTTAACAATTGAATGACATATACCACATTGTAAATGATCGGGTATACTCGTGGCAGTTAATTTTAATGCATAATCAAGATCACGTCGCTTACTTGCATCGTTTAGGGATTGTCCACCACCGGTGCGAACTAGTGCCTGAAATGCCTGTGCTGAGGGTTGTAATTGTGTTGCCAAATCTCCGTTGTCTGTTTCCCCACCCTCGCCATCTCCCGTCATTCCACCCTCACCGCCACCTTCAACGGGTGCGCTAGGACCACTCAAATTAAGAAAAGTTCGTGGTATACCAGTAGCACGTTTCTTAGGTTGCATATTATTTAATAATTCCTGTTGTCTTAATTCAGGATCGGCATTTGGACGATATCTCTGCTGTTGTGGACCGCCGGCGGGTGGTTTGGCAAAGTGTGGTGGAGGTGGAGCACCCTGTCCTGCCAATCTTGGATCACGTGCCTTCATTGGCTGTCCACTCATGTTGGTGGCAGTACCACCACCTCCTGATCCATACATTGACCCGGCTTGGTCGGTAACTAAAAAGAGAGGGATATGCAATTGACACACATAAATTCATGGGTAAGAAACTAACTATATATAAAAACATTTAGATTAAACATTAATACAACAAATAATATTAACTTACCAGCTTTTAACGCCTCCAATTCCTTCGATTCATCCACCACAGCAGCAACAGCAACTGGTGGTGGAGCAGCATCTAAAAATTCATCATCCTCATCCCGATTACGTGATTTAAATGTATAATATCCATTATCAGCGGCATCACCACCCAAATTATTCATACTACCTTCATCCAATGGACCTAATCCACCCTGTGCCATTCTACTTAATATACCTTTACCACGTTCAGCTGCCACACGTCGTACAATTATTCTTGTACCTCTTGGTAATATCATTGATTCATTAGTATATACTTCATTTGTGTTTGCATTTTGTATACTTAGATCAAATTCTAATGTAGTGTTGGATGATGAACCGTCGAGTTTTTTTGCACGGATGATGGCACGTTTAATATCAAATAAACGTGCTGATGTTCCTGGGAGGGGGAGTGGTTCGAAGGATGTTCCTGAGCGGAATTTATATAGTATGGTTGATGCCATTATATTATTAGTTGTGTGGATAGATTAAGCTGCGGATTATTGTTGCAAATTTTATTGGTTGTTGTTTGTTTTTATTTATGTAGAAGTACAACAAAAACAACAAGATTATACCCTCAATACTCAAAACTTAGTGTCTGTGTGTTGTGGAGCTTAGTTTTTATTGCAAATATTTTTTGTGGTTTGTTGTTTGTTTTTATGAATGGATAAGAATCAAGGGTGTGATATATACCCTCAATACGACGTCGTCGATTACCCTCTTCTCCAATACGATATTACAATCTAATCAATCGATATCGTCGTCAACTAACAATTAATCACCACCAATTGAGGTGAGAAGTTAATTGGGAGTCTTTTATCGAGTTGATAGTATGTAAGTAGTGCTGAGTGGAGATGCTAGAGCGGCGGCGTTAATCCTCTCAAGTAAACAGTAGAGAAGGAATCATATAATACTACTATTGTATATCATCTTTGCTAGCTGTAGTGATACAAGGCGGCAGCGTTTCATAATCTTGGGGCAGGATACCCTCACCATCAACACAAGCAAACATCTACCTATTGTACAACCTCCTACAATATTATGTCATCCATGATAAATCTACACCTATCAAGACGTATCCAACATACAATAACCGGATTAATACTACTACTACTATCCTATATAATACCATCCTATCCACTTGGTTTTATATTATTAACAGTAGCAACGCTTGCATTCTATTATATACATTATAAACGTATATATGATATTGAATGGGATAATTGGTATATTACAAAGTTTGGTATGTTACTTCGTGAACATGAACTGGGTGAATGGGAAGATGAAGAAGAAGACAATGACGACGGTACTAATGATGATAGTGCATCATTATCAAAGAGCAAACATGTACAGGCAAATAAGGATACCACAACAACAAAATATAAAAAGAGAAGTAGAAGGAAGACTATACCATCATTACCAGGAGCATTCTACTTCCTCCTTGGTACGACAATATCAACATATACATTTCCAATAAATATAGCACGAACATCATTACTAGTATTATCATTAGCAGACCCTATTGCCGGTATTGTGGGTGTTATATGTAGTAATATAGGATTGAATATATCATGGAAAATGTTATTTCAAAAGATAGTACGAGGTAATAATGGTAATGAAGAGAGAAGAGGAGGAGGTCCTACTGTAGCTGGATCTGTAGCATGTGGTATAACAACAATACTTTGTACATATGTTTATATTCCTTCATATTATGTTGACGATCAATCATCATCAGCTGCAAATTATGACAGTAGTAGTATATCACTATCATTCAATGCAAGACTTTGTATTGGTATTATAACTGCAATAACAGAAGCCATATCGGGTAGGTATTTACCTATCATTGGGGTAAGAATAGCAGATGATAATTTGTGGATACCGTTAGTTGTTGGGAGCTTGATTTTGTTACTGAACGAGGATTAGATAGAAGAAGAGTTAGAGAACCAGACTCAATCTCTGCCTCCTCCCACTAAAGATCTTTTGTTCGGGTGTATGGATATGATGTCATTGCACCATTAGTGCCCGAAGAGCATACTCGTCTAATCACGCACATGCGTAAACTCTCCGAACGCGCGGCCCGTAGAAAGGCTGCTGGGGTACAGGATGGAAGGTCTGTTGCTAATCAAGACTTTGATGATATGATGGAGTCAGATGAAGATGATTCAGATGACGATCGAACGTTCATGACGGGTGTCACTGGATTCACGAGAATGACAAATATGAGCGGCAAGGTTACAAAACGCTCAGCTATGGATCGAAGTATCAAGAATATGAGTGTCATAAGTGGAGCCATGTCTGCCATGACAGGCAAGAGTGTCAAGGGCAACAAGGGTCCTCGTATCAAGGCAGAGCTAAATGGAGAAATACTCGACATGCTTGATGCCTCCAAGATGGCTCGTAGTGTACGCTTTGCAGATGTTGATATGGACAGGAGAGACTTTAGTGATAATGAAGAAGATGATGGTATGGATGATATGCATTTTGACACCCAGGGTATAGGATTGTTAGCAGTGATGGAATGCCAAAACATGGAGATACTCATCAAGACGGCGGCGGTAATGCGGAACACTATGAATCGGATGATGATGAAAAACGTGAGCTTAAAGCTGGTGGTGGTGGGGGTGGAAAGCGTCGTCGGATCTCCAAGCTTGAAAGTGTCAAACTAGCCAAGGCGGAGAGGGTTGGGAAGAAGCAAAAGGCAAAGAATGATTCTGCTGGCTCAATTGGTGGGGCATACAAATCAAAGAAGGCTGGCGGTGATGTTAGAAGAAGGGTCAGCAGTATGAACCATATGCATATGTTCCTCTTAATGCAAAGGATTACACAAAGAAGAATAGGAGCAACGCGGTTAAAAAGATGGGAAGTGTAGTTAGAGGTAAGAGGAAGAGGGGTTAATGTTATTCTAGAGAACAAGTGGAACACAAATACATCTATCTTTTTACTTTATAAAGCCAAGACCTGCACTGTTAAGTTCGGTCTCCACACTGAAATCAATCACTCACTCACTCTCTTCTTATCTGCACATATTATAAACTCTAACCCAAGGTACTCACACAACTAAACAACTAAGATCCTCCCACATAACTAAAGTTTAGTCGTCGTCTGTAGTGGGGGCACAAAAGTCGTCATAACGACCTGGACCAGTGTAAACACAATTATTTGATGCACAATCTTCATTATAGTAACAGCAATCACCGTCTCCAGCCTGACCATTATAGGTATACGCATTTTCACAGTAACATACCTTGTATTCTCCACAATATGTACCGCCCGCATCTGGATTTAGATATTAGAGTTTGGGCAAATGAAAAGGGTTAGAGGAGGTATAAATCGAAGAAAAGCTGATTGCAGCACACAGTATAAAACTTACTACCCAAGCAGTCACTGTCTTCACAACATGACCCATATCCAGTGTAACGGGAAACATCATTGAAAGGACCAATAGTTGTACCATAATAAGAACAAGTGCCATCATCAAGAGACGCCTTGCTGCCTTTGCCAGACTTTGAACTGCCAGTCTTCACTCTTTCCAGACTTTGATTTGCCAGAGACTTGCTGCCAAGTAGGAGATGCTTTACTAGACCAACAAGCTCGTCAACATTTTCAACTAGATCTTGCTTATCCCAATCTCCCATTTCATCAAACGCCTGTGATACAGTTTCAGCAAACTCGCCATTCTTCATAACACTACTCACGAGGATGCCGAGATCGAGTTCCTTCTTCTCTTGGAACTTGGGCTCCTCCTCCTCGATCAAGTTAGTGATACTCTCAACATTGGTAGGCATGGATAGGGAGGTTGAGGTGGAAGCATCTTCTCCCTCCTCTTGTAGTACACGAAGACGATTTTGTTGTGGACGATCATTCAACGCTTCGGCTTGATTAATGGCAGTAGCTGCCACGGCCACGACAGTAGATGTAGTAAGGACTTTTGATACAGATTTGGTCATTGTTATATTGTGGTGATGATATTGGTAAGTAATGAGCAAAGTGGTGGCAAAATGGTCAACTACTCATTCAACGCTGCCTGCTGCATTGATCGAAACTTTCTGATCATAAATCGCCAATAAGATACCTACAAACGGTATCTTTGACATAAAGAGTTCAGTTCAACTCTTCAGTTCAACTCCTCTATGTAGAGTTTTGGCTGATGTAATGACTATGATTATTAGGAAAGGAGATCATATCAGTATATCGGTTTCACCATACACAATACTCTTCATTTGCTGTTTGTTGATCCTTGCTCATCTAGTCTCAGTTGACGCTTTTGTTTATCAATTATTGCCTAATCACAACTTGTGGATGATGGATGCAGCATCAATTGCAATGAAAGTCAGCACGTCCACTACAGAACCTAATCAAAAGATGATATATCGATATGATAGTCCATTCTTTTCCTCAGAAAGCAGTACTATACCTTCTGCCCTAATCATGCTGAACACACCCATCAAATCAAATGGAGTATGCACAAAAAATAATAGTAATGACAGAAACGACAAACAACTTTCGGGAGTACTCGATGTGTTATGGAAAACATCTTCCTATAGAATATGCGCAGATGGCGCAGCGAATAGATTGTACGATGCAACGGTGACTGTAGGAGAAGAATTATCAACCAGTAACAAGTATTTACCCAACATCATAACAGGAGACTTGGATTCGGTACGAACCGACGTTCTTAAATACTATGAGATGAAGGGCGTATCCATAGTACGTATTGAGGATCAAAACTTTCATGATTTGGACAAGTCACTAATGGCTGTAGAAAAGTGGATAGAAGAATCATCTTTAGATAAACAATCACAATCCAACAACTATAATGATAAAACGTCAACAAATAAAAAAAGAAGAGCATTCATCTATGGAGGTTTCGGTGGTAGATTAGATCAAGAAATGGGTGTTATTAATGCTTTGTGTGTATGGGGTAAGAAGGAATCATTTCAACATACAAACTTGGCAGTGTACGATGAAGAAAGTTGTGCATTTGTAGTACCAAAGTTACCAACAAAGAGTGAAATTCGTATTAGATATCCTGACAAATGCATGGCGAATGAGGGTAATGATTTGCAACAAACTTGTCAAGTTGGGGAAGGACCAACTTGTGGTATTATCCCAATAATGGGTAGATGTGAGAGTGTTGTAACAACCGGTGTGAAATGGAATTTAGATGGTAATATGCCACTAGAATTTGGTGGACTTGTTAGTTCTTCAAATCATGTCACGGATGAAGTAGTTACGTTAGAGACGTCTTCTCCATTGCTTTTCACAACAGAGATGATAGTAAGGAAAGTTTGACTTTGATCTGATTTAGATTGCATAACAACCATAACATACAAATTGTAAGTCAGATGATATCTTACATGATAAGACTCTACTTTATATTATCAGATCATCAATACTATCAATGAATAGTATACCCTCCTGTGGTAGCCTTGACTTAATATCATTCAATGCAAGTTCTACATTTCTATCCATATCTTCTTTTGAGAAGAACATTGATTGAATTCGTTTTGCATCTATATCACCGCCATTCTTATTGGGTATTGACTTTTCTAATAAACGTTCCGACTCTTTGTTACTACCACCGTTGAAAAACTTCCCTTCCAAGGTAATGATCGTCTTGAATTCTTGATCTACAATGGGGTAGGAGCCAAAGCTTACATTTGGATGAGCAGCGACAACTAAATTCAAGATAGAGACAATCGACTCCTCTGGTAATGAAAGAACAATACGATATGTATCACTTCGTGCTGGCTGCTTATCCGACTGATCATCAACATTCAATCCAACTTTCTCTATGTGTCGTGTTGGTAGATAGGCTGCAAGAGATGTAATTTTCTTGGCAAAGAACGATGGTACACCCGGTAGAATAAAGATATTCTTGCATTGCAATACTGGCCATTCTTCCTTATCATCAGTAAGATACTGTAATTGTGATGTTGTGGGGAGAGTTGCCATTTTCTCTTGAGCAACAGATAATCGACGACCTGAAGGTTGCTCTGTTTCTTCAACTGCATAATCACTCTCTGTATCCGATGATCCCATCTTATCAATAAGCAGCTCGGCCATCTCATCATTAAGTTCAAGCTTCAAATCAAGTGCTTTGGCAACACTATTTATTGTTATATCATCATGTGTCGGTCCTACTCCACCACTTGTAATGATCACATCAACTTCCTTCCGGTAGCGTTGTATTTCATTAACAATTTCATCTCCATCATCTGAGATAATCGAAACTCGTGCCAATGTTATATTGTTAGCTCTAAGGGCCTTGGCGGCTGAGTTGATATTACTATCGGGCGTGAGACCTTTCAATAGCTCATCTCCGATGACAATTAGACCTACGGTTGGTCGACTTTGTGATAGAGGAGAAGGCTGATCGTCCTCTGTCTTGGTATCAGTGACATCAACCTTGTCATCAACGAAGACAGTAGAAATACTCTCTGTTAGTTTGGATATTTCATTATCATCTGAAGGAGGAGGCATCGATACAGTAGATGATGTTTGTGACATTCTCACATTCTTCTCTTCTTCTTGACTAGCATCCTTTTGATCTTCTGACTTGTCGTTAGTAGTTGATACCGTCTTTTCCTTCTTCTTTTTATCAATCCGTCCAGCTCGTTCTAAATCCCAATCCTTGAGCATATATGCAGGCCAATACTCCTCCTCATTTCCAACACTACTTCTATTCGTCTCCTTCTTCAAAGCAGGACATGGCAATGTATCCTTAACAGTACCCAAACTAGTATATCCCTCATCATATAAGCAACAATATGGTAAATTAAATAATCTTAAAAAGTACCATACGTTACCATATGTCCAATCTAATATAGGATTCACACGTAAAAATGGTGGCATGTAGTGTGACGATGGTGCATATATACCCTGTGAACCTGCATTTGGATCATTCTTTCGTGTACCTAGTACGAATGCCAATGGGAATGGTGTTGTTGATGATTGTATACCATTACCAGAGGGATTAACATTCCTTTCCACTAGATATTTCAATCCATCACCAAAGCTCACACCCTCCTTAAACGCAATCATATCAACATCATATTCTAATACTGTATCATGTAATAATGATAATACCTCTGGGAATTCATCATTATGTTGAAAGTATATAACACGTGGTCTTGATATTATATATTCCTCTTCTTCTTCACCCTTGTTCTTAGCTTTAGCTTCATGTTCTGCTAATTGTTTTTGACAATAATGTGCATGTACCGCTCTTACCAAATGAAATATAACCACCGCGTCTTTACCACCGTTATAACTACTAATTATATTATATTGACCATATAAACGGAATGACATTTCAATATCATGTATGGATTGTGTTATTAATTTGGATATGTAGGGGTCTGTGCAGGTTGTTAATTGGTTGTAGAATTGTATGGCTGAGTTGTATGCTGCTGGTGACCATTGTGCTGCTGCTACTGTTGTTAATGATGATGGTTCTTTTGATTGTATGGTATGACAAAATGGTGATGAAGGAATAGAATCATCATTATCGTTATTACTGTGGACATCAACTACACGCCAATTGGGTAGTTGCTTTTCTTTGTAGTTAGATGATGGAGGAGGAGATACCACTGTAGCACCGCTGCCGCTACTGACAGTTCCACTATCTTCGGGTGTCATGATAGCTGCTACAATAGTCCTTCTTGTCCTACTATAGGCTTTAGTGTGATGATATGATGATCCTATTACTCGAGAAGAAGCAAATGCTTGATTATGTTTTTGCAGTGAAAACTTTGTTGTTATGTGCTTTCTATTACGAGGCCAGAATGCAGTAGCAATAAAGAAGTTGTTACAGCATAGAAGTATAAAATAAGCTCTTATGACGAATCCTACCATCTTATCAACGGGGTAATTGGTTCATTCTTCTATTATCCCCATTACTAGGTAGGTAGATGACGACAACTATTGTAGAAGTCTCTTGTGGACCAACAAGTGGTCGGCCTAGTTCAAACACATACTTCGAGGTTCAATCCAACAAGGGAATGTCTATCCTTCTAGTTAGTTAGTGGACTGGCCTGTATCGTATTTTCTATTACGATTGATACAGGCTCACATTAACTTTCAGGAATTTGTTTGCTCTTGTGTGTGGAGTGTATGATGCCGTGTGAGGTTGCCATCGAGTGATGTATCGGCGTGGATTTGGGGATAATTTGTGTAGGAGATGCCGTAGGACAATCCAATTATCCCTCTTCCGATGTCGAGGCGTCAGAAATCGGCCATAATTGAAGTGCAACCTTAGCTTCGGCATCTTGAACGAAGGGCATTAAGTCGGCCAAAATGTGTATAGTGTGCTTCGCGAAAAGTGTTGGAGCATCCATGGTTCCTTGTGTATTTGTCCTCGGTACGTTTCTTGCGTCTTGATTTTGGTGTATTTGTTTCATGTCTGTTCATGTCGTTTGGTTTTATTTTCAACATCATTGTGCTCATTCCTTTTGTGAATTCTTGACCCATCCCCACAACCATGCCTACTAAGCATTGGAGACTCAACAAGTGCGGCAGGTTGGCTACACAAATCAAACTTTGACCCACATCAAAGTCCAGCACATGCAGAAGCTGCACGATTT
>Ga0075437_12536_pt1 | contig 15867 bp, 12 predicted proteins | sample MintriMetagenome_FD_74266 | JGI IMG/M metagenome (GOLD analysis project Ga0075437, IMG submission 74266) | Marine eukaryotic communities from Monterey Bay, USA to study complex ecological interactions - Minidiscus trioculatus and... | ecosystem: Environmental > Aquatic > Marine > Unclassified...
GAAGATCCATCTGGCGGACCCACTATTGAGGAGATTGATTAAGCAGTTGTATGTGCTTGCAATAGATATACTAGTGGAATAATTATATACATAGATATCTTTTTGATTGAACTACGATTGTCTCAATAACTTACTAAGCTTAAGTTTTCTTGTTCCTATTTCCTTTATTTTAGACTGTCACTTGATGTATAAAGCTTACCTTATGGCCGTAGACAACATATCACACTCTACTTATTTGACAATTCCTGCAGTTCTTTGAGCAAAGTAAAAATCCGATAAGGAGTATCAGCACTCTCGACTTGACTGCTAGACTCGTCCGTTTTTGGAGCTGCCATTTTATACCCAAGCACCTTTCGATACATCTCTTTGTACTTGTCGGACGATTTACTCCTCTCCTTTTCCATCTTGACTAAGCTGATTAGTAACTTTGTGACTCTTTCCTCAACGCTCTCTTCAAGTATTTTCATTTGCTCCCTGGCTGAAGCTCCCACCTCTACTAAAAATGCGGCACGCGTATCCAAACAACAAAGCAATGCCTTTGAGAGGCATTCTTCGCCAGATACTGCAGAGTACAAACTGGCAAAGTCAAGACTCAATACAATGAATGTGATTTCATTCCCTTGTATATGCTGGAAGAAGTATTGATGGGCTTGTCCATAATGCTTGAATGCAGCAGCTAGCTTCTCCCTTGTCTTTACCTCATCACGCTGACATGTCCAGACTTTGCTAAAATAAAGAGCCAACTGATAATGTGCACATGCAGCTTGATGTGATGCCTTTGCTGTTCCTAATGACTCGTATATCTGACAACTCTTCTCCATTGGTTCGATAATCCCCTTTTCTACCCCTGGTGTTAATCTTAATGCTTGTAGAAATAGTGCAGATGAGGACGATAGAGCTGCTTGTCTTCTTCGTACCCCCAAGACGAGTAATGTAGCTGCCAACTCTTCGCTGACCATATCCCATGTAACGGGATCAGTGTCACGTTGTCCCATAGCTTCGTGAGCTGCCACAAGATGATCAACTGCATCTTGAAGGTATGCCTCTTTATCCTTCTTTCTCAAATCTTCGGGACTGGTACCAGGCAACATTACATTTGTGTTGGCTCGGATCTTACAGCACTGGCATAAATTACAACGCAAAAGAGCCAAGTTCCTCAAGTCTCCGCCCTCGGTGAATTGCTCCAGTCCCCGTTCAAACCAAAACTGTGCCGATGCCAGCATTATTGCTGAAACATGAGACAGACCAAAGTTTTTATTTGATACACCGATGCCCTTGGGAGGTGAAAAATGAGGTAAAAGAACAGCTCTTGATTCGTCAAGCAATACCTTGCCAATCTCGTTACAAGCATCACCAAGACGTTGTCGTACAAGAGGAGCAATAGTTACATCCATCAACAGACCATCATTCTCTTTCCGCTTCTGTGATGTCAATATGTCGACTTCCTTTTCTTCTCCATCAGCCTGTTTATCCAGAAAGACAAATGCATCTAGTGCATGCCCATAGGACACAGATGCGGCGACAAGATTGATTGCGGTTTCACGTTTAATCTGTGTCTTTTGATCAAGTATCTTCTTACATGCCTCGATTGCCTCGCGAGCGCCATCTTTTTGCAACACAGACGCTGTAATTTCTTCAAAGTCGGTTGGCAAGATGACAATACCACTAAGGGAGTTCAACGATACTTGGCCATGGGAAGCAGCAACAATAGATGACTTTGTTGGTTTCCATTTTTGACCGCCAATGCACGGTTGCCTCATAATACTGCCGCACGAGAGATACACCTCTCTGAATAGACTAATGAGATCTTCTCCTGATGTATGCCCCCTATCTCTCCAAAGCTCATCTGCAGCAAATGATCTTGCAAAGTGACCGCAATACTCCCACAGCCAAGCATATTGAAGGACAATACTTCGTGCATACAGGTTAGATTCATTGGAATCCTTTGTCTGGCTGTTGAGCACTTCAAGCAACGATGAAGAATCGGAAAGCATCCTACCAGCCGTTCTCAAGGCTTGAATCAAGTTGGAAGAAAAGTAGTTCTGCAGATGATGATCGGCTAAGCGGAGATTGACATTGATAATCTTGTAATGAATGCCCAACATCTGTGTTGAAATAGCTTCCATTTCCATTGAAGATTTATCTCTCTTTGCTTTTACTAAAAGAGGTGTCAGTTTCTTTATACCATCCATCAAGTGGTCATGTGCTTTGTTTAGGCAATCAACCGTGACGTTCACGTATGGTTGAGATGATGAGACACACGGCTTGGGCTTACCGGTGTCTGATATCCCAACACCTTTCGCATCAGCGTCATCCCATAAAAATGTATCGGCAAGATGTTCATAGACTGCTGCACATATTGTATCATGTTTTGCACCATCCATATCTACCAATTCTTCCAGTAAATTTAGTGTATTGTGCAGTAAGTGTCTCTGTCGACTACGATATTCCCGTCTAGTGACTTTGTCATGTGAAGACATTGCACGTTGAAGATTCTCCAGTCTACACGCAAATCGATAACTACAAAGGGCTAGCCACCAAACCCACTTCTTCTGACGCAGTTCTGATATACTACTGATATCAAAGAGCTGTATATTCGTCTCCCCAGCAGCCCGATGGAGCAGGTATGTAGAATTATCTTTCGAGCAATTGGACTTTAAAAATCTGAGCAGCATGGCTGCATTCATTTCAACGATATCAGGTGAGAATATCTGCGGTGGGTCATTATCTATAACAGCCTCATCAACTCCAATAGTAGATGGATGCATCATCAATGAGGGTATATCTTCTGTTCTTAGGAGTTTAATGTTTTGCACAAACCCCTTCTCACGTAAAATCAGTGCAAGCTGGGGCACATTGGCCATCAGGTTGTCAAGATATGTATCCAATACTGTACACACTGGTGTTGACGAATATGGGAGTGCAGATGATGCCGCTTCTGCACATTCATCCCTCGAACTGTCAGGAGGCGGACAAACTGACGATTGAAAGAAGCCCAAATTTGCCAGGTCTCCTCCCGTTGAAGGAATAATGCATGTTTGCAATCTGTTGACATTATTATCCATTTCATCCTCATCTTCAGTTGTACCATCTTCTTCAGTGGAAGGGGAAATCAAAGCTTCTGCATATGAAGAAGGTGGGAGAGCATGAGGATCTTCTTCTTCTTGAGCAAGCAATGTTCCCTCCTTGGTCATATTCTCATGATACTTCATTTGGGCCTGAAGCTCCGAAGCATCAGCTACTCTTATTGTAACTGACTCCCCTTTATTTATACCGTCCCCACCATGATTATTATATATAACTGCATCACTTGCAACTAGTAATTTCAAATCGTTTTTGAACTTCCAATCCACATATTGACGTGGTTCTGCAGGGGGTGTTACTGCATGACTCATATAATGTTGAGGTGGATGATGTAAACCGTCATCATTTGTATCAGTATTGTTGTTATTATTGGTTGACATAGTGTCAGTAGTAATTATTGGTTCCCCACCTTGTTCTTTAATAACAATCGCCTTTTCTGATGGGACAATCAAAGCACTACTTTCGAAAGGTGGTTTATCCGATATACCCTTCTTTTCTTCCTCAAGTAATAAAGATAAAGAAGCTAATATAGATTTCTCGCCCTCTCTCTGTTTTTGTACTAATTGCAATTGATTCACTTCATCTTCATAACCATCATTCTCAGCAGCAGCTAATTCTTGCTCTTCTCTAATGCTATTTGCCCAACTTGCAGGACGTTGTCTACGCCTACCGCGTCTACCACCCCCTGGAGTAGAATTAGTACCAACCGAAGAAGCACTCTCACTACTACCAAAACCTTGTGCAGAGTCTAACAATATAGTACCATTACCAATATTATGTAATGCAACACTAACATTAGTATCGGTACTGTAAGGTAATGAGAATAGAGATTTAACTGCATTTGATGGCCCAATAAAGTCTACATTATTGTTGCTATCGGATGATGTAGAGTTGGTATTATCTTCTTTGTTGAATGAGTTATGACGTGACAGACTCTTATTCGAACCATCATGTTGAGCTCCTTCCAATGAGGTTGGATTGACCACAACTTTTATTGGAGTTTGCTTCTTGGCAAGTTGGAGGTTTGATTTCTCCATATTCATTGTGGATAGCAATTATGTACTGACACGGGATATTAATATAGAATTACTGTTTAATACTTCTACTCTACGTCCTTTCTTACTGTGGCAAATACCAATATGAACTCTAATCTCCACTGCCGATTTCTTGGCAACCAAACATTTCTCGGATTACACTCTCATAATAAAGGTATCCAAGGATAGCCCATCTCGTTTGGTAAGGATACCCTACTCTCCTTTCTTCATAAAGCTAGGGGCTTCTGCTCATTCATCTTTATGCGGTCTACTTCTATCCAACCTGAACAACTACATAAAATAGATATCTCGTTATTGTTATCGAGTACACATAACTATTTAGTCATGTCCAATATAGTATCCCTTTTGAAGCATCTTTATAAAGACCTTTTGGAAGTCAAGTAAAAACTTATCATTGTTCTCATAATACTCCCACACATAGTCGATAGTGTTATCGGCAATCGGGCAGGCTTTCTTCTTGTTATCAGCTAGTATCCGCCTCTTGTAAGCATTGTATCTCTTTGGTGTCTTGACTTCGCAGTCAACTGCGCCTTCATTACCCTCTTCGTCGGTATACATGTAAGCATCCAAGTTGTAAACTAAGGCCATGTCAGCATTGGTTGAGATTGGTCTCTCTACTTCCCCATCCCTTTCGTGAAACCATTGGTACCTATGTGGAATATCGGGCTCGTCATTATAAACAAGCTCTTGTTCCCAATCGGCTTCAGGACCAACGTACATTGCATAATATCTATGGTCTAGTATGTATTCATCAGCAGAAAAATTCCAACCTTAGCATCAAAATTAAAGTTTTTGTGGAACCAATGGACCAACTCATGATGAGTCAAGTGATTGCTTGGCATCTCAACATCGTCTCCTCCATTGCCCATCTCATCAGAATCTTTACAATCTTCTCGTCCAACGTGTGTGAATGGAAAGTGTAGTCCCTTTGGACGATGGCCAACAACTGCCATATCCGCTGCAATCAAAGCTGTATGCCCATAGATCTGATCTTGATAAACAGTGCTTATACTTTTGATAAATCGGGAGAAGTAGTTCCATGATTTCCCGCAGACCTGCATTATCAGGATTCTTTAAATCGACACAGCCATCACAATGATCACTTACACAATCATGAAACGCTAATCGTATCACATCAGGAGCATTCTCTCGTGGATGCTCGACGGGCTCATCTCCATGAAGCAGGTCAACTAACTCATTTCGAAGCTCATGAATATCGCACTTTAATCCATCATAACTGCTACTACCACTCCTGTCTGATCTAACATAGCTGCTACTGCTCTTGGCCGACTTCCTCCCCTTACTTGTCTTCCCATTACTATATGCCTTACCACTCTTACTAGTTGATGATGACGTCGAATGCTTCTTCCGGCTATCACCACGACACTCACGATGGTATACTCTCGACTTCTCACCAAGTTGTCCCCATGTGGATGTTATCTCTGTGCAAACATCAATGCATCGTCCACGATGGATCTCTTCATTGCAAATGGTATCAATATCTATTTTTATCGGGCTAAGCTGTCGACGTCCACTTGATATGTTGTCGTGAGAGATAGAACCACGGAAGTGTTTAGCAAGGTGTTTAATCTCATCAGCGCTGGCGACACTACCACTGGCGATTGCAATAAAAGCGGCAATACAATAGTTGATCATTTTCTTTGTAAAGATACTTGCAAGATACTTGGTAAGTTTTTAGAATGATACCTGATACTGATATAATTTTAGTATAGTATGGTATGTATATAGTATGTCCACTTCTCTTTATTGAAACAATATACTATATATACGCCTGCAGCAATACTTGACCACCTGATGTACATTAAATGAAGCCTTCTCTCTCTCTGCCATGCTTCAATATTCAATACCAAAACGGAGAGGGGAGAGATGACAATTTTTCAATGCTTGTCGTCGAACGGACTTTTCTTTCTTGAAGTGGCTCCATGTGATGTATCACTTTCTGACTACGTTTGGTACTACTCTTGCACAAGAAGGAGTTGCGTTCACAATATAAGTACAGCCTTAAAAGTTCATATATATCTAGAGATCTCTACCTATCTACAAGCTTTCTACTATTCATTAGCCCAAAGATACCTCACCTCTTTTTCACTGTTGTGTATAAATCTGACCTTATGTTTTGTTATGACAATGTGATGAATGCAGTGGGCTCTTAGTGTTAAAGATGGCATAAAAGTAAATAGTATGAGTATACACTATATAGTCTAACTTTACTCAGAAATAATATTGAAGTTGGTACAATCCTTGCATTTAGGTGCCCATCGATACTTCTGACTGAACCGAGCTCCATATTTCATAGTATTTTGGCCTCCTTTAACTTTCAGAAACTGTTCAGCCTTTTTATATTCATTGGATATCACCACATCTGGCAAATGCACATGTCCGCCTCCGTGATTGACGTGTTCTTCTGTTTTATTGTGTATACCATAATGGTGTGTTTTACTGTCATCGTTTCTATACATCCATGTGCTCATATCGTCAATGCATGTCATGGCTTCGGCACTATTACTCACTTCACAGAAGGATCCACCCTGATCAAACACTAATGATATCGGCAGTCCTTGTGTAAATGATGAATGTCGTGCCGCGATAAGTACATCTGAAAAGGATAGCAAAATATTATCTAGGAGCTGATCATACCACCCTTTGATACACTGATGTCCTTCTCTGAATGCACTAAATGTCACCCCACTCTCGACACGTTTCTGTGGCATGACTACTATAGGAAGACCAGTGTCATTCAGAAGATGAGTGAGAAACTTCGGTGAATCAGTAGCCAAGAAGATCAATGGTTTCCTTCTTAGGTGATCTGGGTGTGTCACTTGCATCTCATTCAAAAAGTGATGTATCAGGTCAACTAGATTGTATATAAACGTCCATTCATTATCAATACCTCTACCTTGTGCAGCGAAATTTCTCCCCTCTCCGTTGCCAAGTCTGATGTGTAATCCTATCACATAATGGTCCCTAAAGTTGTGTTTGTTCATAAAGTTTATGATATCTTGCTTTCCTTTGAATGTACTTCGAAGTATTTTATATAATTCCAAATCAGATGATATCTTATTTGCAAAAGATTGTGTATTGTTTCGGTAGATAGGTACTTGATGTATCTTGTAGTTATTTGCACCATAGCAACCATCAACATCATTTTCCACCGAGATTGTTTTACTTACTGCATCGCTATTACTATTGGACTGTGGCTCAATGCTTGTGTGAATTATATTACTATCAAATAACATTGGAAAGATATTACCTTTCCCTTCACTACCACAATCAGGCCAGATCAAATGCATCTGTGTTAAATTTAGTGATTTGGTCAAGTGCCAAGCGCATGATATCTTTGCTGTACGATGTCCAAGGCCAAACATACTAGTATGAACTAACTTGTTTTTTGCAAAAGACGCGGTTATGTTGTTCAAGCTGCTATTGAATTCTGGATAGTACGGTTTGTTGTTTTGATATACTTTGGTATCAGGAACTTCATACATCGTAAGAGAAGTGGGTGCAAAAAAGACAACCACCCATACTACGACAAAACCAATTAAAGAAACGCTGAAGTTCATCTGATGAATTATCTATCGAGCTGTCGTGTCGTCTATGGAATATTATCAATGGTAAGTAGAGGATCGAGCAAGGAAGTGGCATGGATTATCTATCTGGCTGTTATGGCAAGCAATGATATTAATAATGGATTATGGATGTAGAAGTATTGTACATAGAGTGAGGGGTGGTCGATGCAAGTGGTATGAAAGTAAGTTTTGTTGGTGTCAAGTATTTTTTTCTTGTGAGGATACCGACGGCCGACACGCCCACTTACTGCACACCCCACGTACGCCCTCCTACTACTAGGTACTAAGACTCTCCGTCACAAAGATCACATTGTTCACATGATATGCTTACAGGTTATGATATCTACGAGTGATTATAAGCTTGAGCTTAAAAGATACCTCGCTTGTCTAATTTACTCTTCAGAAACACTATATAGTCATCTTGTCTTGCTATATCAGCTTACTTGCTGGAAGGTATGTTTCTCCAATCTTCCAATCTTGTCTAATTTACTCTTCAGTGCATTACCAAAAACATGACGACCACATACTCACGAGACAACATTGTCACAACACTGCTTTTCCGATCTGCTTATCACCCATATCCAATATCTTCTGTTTCTGAGCTTCAGTCAATGTATCCTTCACCATCTTTCCCGTCTTCTTTGCAACCTTTTCCCTATCATCATCTAAATAATCTTCACCAATACCACGCTTTGGATCTTCTAAGAATTCATTCTGTGCATCCTCACTTTTATAGACACAACTTAATTGTGGCTGGTCATTTAAATCACCAACGAATGCCCATGTATTCATATTCATTTTACATCCACGTATTTCATTATCATCAATTAACTTTCGCTCTTTTAATACAGGTACAATATTCGATGGACGTAGTACACAAGCCGGCTTGACATCCGCTTGTGCTACATATACATTGAACGGGTTGAAACTAACAAATACACGTTGATCAAATGCCATAGCCGAGGCACCATATGTTGTACAAAGTGTTGGATTCGGTGCATTCTTATCAACTGCATCTCGACTTGCTAAATCTTTTGGATTTGTATTAATCTGTGAATCGACAGTTACGCCCGTGCCTATACCCAAGACGAATACGCCCGCTAGTAGTGCAGCAGAAACTGAAGCTGGGACTCGTAATCCTGTATCACCACGTCCAAATGAGGACGGTATTGATAATGAGGTATCATCTGGTGATGAACCTGTTAGGGGTGGTGTACCGAGATTATCTACTGATGGACGTCTCCTTCGTCTATTGTTATTGTTGCTGCCACGACGTGGTCTTTGATTGTAATATTCATCATCTTCATCATCATCAAAGTATGTATCCCAGTCATCGTCTTCTTCATCATCATAGTCATCAGTTCGTCTTCTTGCCAATATATTGCTACTTCTTCTAATTGAAGCATATTGCTTTCTGTTTATCGTTGATGGATGTATGAAACCCATCAGTTGTGGTGTTGAACTACTTTGACATCTTCTATGATATGGTATACTTCTCTTTATCGCCTCTACATCGCGAGCCAAACAACATATCACTAAACATGTATTTACTATCATTAATATCGATATTCTTTGGTGATTAGTACGCCGTTGGTATGCTCTAATGACATTGTCTGATATATTGTATAATTTTTACTGAATGATGTCGAAAAATGAAAAATTATGAGAGTTGAAAGGATACCATCGATCGTATCTTTACTTGGTGAGTTTTTTACACTGTGTCAAATCTTTATTCGACGGCAAGGGTGGAGGGATATACATAAATACACTAGCTCGTACACTACCAGTGTAGTCAATAGATCCCTTATTAACATTTTCTCTATCCGCGTTGGATTTATATCTGTAGACTTGGTATTCTTGAAGATATCGTTTATCTTCAATACTTTTTCAAAGAACAACGCAATCTGCAATCTGCACAGGAGGCATATCATCAACTACAATATGGCAAGTGTTGAAGATCAAGATATTGATATTAGGAGGAGGGAGGATGCAATAAATGAGGTAAAAGCTCTTAAAGGGCGAGAATATGGGAAAGGTGTTACTCGCTGTTGTCACGAGGAGTTTATCAAACCGTAAGTAATCATTGCAATGATATACTTAATACCATACTATTATTTAATGCCTTCGAGACTCACCTGTTATTAATTATTATTTTCAGTATGTATATTGTGGTTGATCATTATCACATAGACAGAGAGGTAGTTGCCACGGCATGGAATTTATGTGATCGAATGATCAGCAAACAAACTGCAGCAGGTTTGAATCAGAACAGGTTGGGTGTTATTCTAGTCACATGTCTACTCCTTGCTATTAAAATGAAGTGCCGTGCATTTTGCGAGGGAGAGATTGCCGACAATCTCGTCAGGGCTTTGTGTACCCTCGTAGGCAAAAACCATACTTGTACGCCTCAACAAATAAGTGCTATGGAGAAGGAACTGCTGAAGACACTGGATTGGAAGGTTAATGCACCAACTATGCAGGATTTTGTTAGATTATATGTTGATCTACATCCTCTTGGTAAGCTTGGTGCAAGGAGTGACACTTTTCTTGCTCAATACCTCCATGAAATTACAAGATACCAAGTTGAACAGGCGATATATAAACAAGCACTGATGATGAACTTCAAGCCATCTACAATAGCATTCGCCGCCATGATGAGGGTTGAGGAGGGACTTGAAGAAGCCGTTCTCCCCCTTGATATGAGAGAGGCTGAAACGCTCTCACTTCATGGGGAACTCAAGTTTGAGCCTGCCGAGGTAGAGGAATGTTTATTCGTCCTTGAACATTACACTCAAAAGATTACTCCATATGAAGAATATGAATCTGAAATTCAGCGTCTTACGGCTGCAAACATTGCTCGCAATGCAAATGCCGACCAGGCGCTTGCACCTGTAGGAGTTACCGATGGCCTCTAAGAGGGGGGATGTTTTAAACTTTGATATTTTCTATGTGGTTTACTTCTCTTTATAGCTTCTTCATTGCTAGTCAAGCATATAACTAAACATGTATTTAATATCACTAAAAGAATATCTTTATGATTACACGTCTTGGTATTACTCAATGATATGAGTTGATATGAATAAGCGAGTGAATCACGAGGCCGGCTTAAAATAAAAAAGGATACCAAAACTATGTGTATCTTTTTATACTATCGTACCGTACCACTGAGTATGGTATGGTAGTTTGAGGATATCAATAACCAATGCGATAACTACCTCTCTGTATTAACACCAACACATATACTAAATCCCTTATTGTCACGTTCTTCTTTCGATCTGCGGTGGCCTCGTATTTATTATAGGCTTGATATATCTACCTAAGATATGCCTTATCCTCAAATATCTGCAATTGCAAAAGATTATCTCTGATATGTCATCGCGGGAGGATACAGTAATTAAGATTAAAGCTCTTAAAGGGCGAGAATATGGAACAGGTGTTACTCGCTGCTGTCAGGAGGAGTTTATCAAACCGTAAGTAATCATATTTGCAATGAGGTAGAAGATTATCTTTAATACTTTTCAATGCCTTCACCTCATCCCCGATATTTATTTAATATTGTTTCAGTATGTATATTGTGGTTGACACCTATCGCATAGACAGAGAAGTAGTTGCCTCTGCATGGAATTTATTTGATCGATTTATTAGCCGACAAACTAAAGAAGGCATAAGAAAGGAAAGAGTGGGTGTTATTCTAGTCACATGTCTACTCCTTGCTATTAAAATGAAAGTGCATAAGTTTCCCGAAGGAGAGATGGCCGATAATCTAGCCAATGATCTGTGTACCCTCGTAGGCCGAGAAAATGTTTGTACGCCTCAACAAATAAGTGCTATGGAGAAGGAATTGCTGAAGACACTGGATTGGAAGGTTAATGCACCAACTATGCAGGATTTTGTTAGATTATATGTTGATCTACATCCTCTTGGTAAGCTTGGTGCAAGGAGTGACACGTTTGTTGCTCAATACCTCCATGAAATTACAAGATACCAAGTTGAACAGGCGATATATAAACAAGAACTGATGATGAACTACAAGCCATCAATCATAGCATTCGCTGCCATGCTGAGGGTAGAGGAACAGCTCGATAATAATGTGCTACCCACCAATGTGAGAGAGACTGAAACCCTCTTGCTTCACAGAGAACTCAAGTTGGAGCCGGCTGAGACTGAAGAGTGTCTTTTCGCCCTAGAAAATTACACTGAAAAGATTACTCCATATGAAGAGTATGAAGCTGAAATTCAGAATAATGCGGCAGCTGCGAATAATGTTCAAGAGGACAATCACCGCATTGATTCTGTTGCCAGGTGAGTATTTTAATGGTACCAAGTCTATAAATTAATGAAAATATTCATCATACTCATATTTCCATGATAGTGATGATAGACAAGCGGAGAGTATCCGGGGAGGAAATGATAGTAAGAGTAGAAGTAGAAGACGGAGTAGAAGTCGGAGTTTGGACGATAAAGAAGAGAGTGGTGACGAACATGAACGCCGAGGACGATCTCGTAAGGAAAGGAGGAAGAAGAAGAGGAAAAGGTCCAGGTCCTCTAGACGCCGGAGCGCTTCATATTCATCCTCATCATCTTCTTCATCATCATCTCGGTCTCGTTCTAGAAATAGAAAGAGGATCAAGAAGCACACAGACAGAAGATCAAAGAAGAGTAAGAAGCGCCACCGGAGCAACAAATCTAATTTATCTTATGCATCATCGTCGGCGTCGTCTAGTTATGACAGAGATAGAAAACGACGAAAGAAGGAAAAGAGAAGACACAAGTCGAGAAGTGCCGATGACAAGAGTAATATTTGTGACAAAAGTGATGTTATCAGTAAACAATCAAAACAAATCAATAAAGATACATCGCTACAAGCTGATCCTCCTACGAAGAAAGCACCCCCAGTCGCTAGTAAAGGTAGTGCAAACACAGCCGGTATACCTCCTCCATCAGCTTCAGCTCAATCTAGAGCGCCCATGACACAACAACAATACCTTGAATTGCAGTCAAAGGTACGTGAGGTCGTTGATCCTCAAACAGGGCGTACTCGACTAGTCAGAGGAACAGGCGAAATCATTGAGCATATTGTTTCAAGAGATGAGCATTCTCGGTTGAATAAGTCAGCCACATTGGGTGATGGAAGTGGCTATGCACACGACATCATGCGAGCTGCTATGAGGAGGAAGTAAACTGATATCGTAGCTTAGATTAATATTCTAAGGACGATCGCCCTCCACTATTCTTTCTATGAGTTTGTTCATCTTGGCCAATATATTCATTGCCGGGTGAGTCGCAACTTGTCTCGCGTGTAGCAAAGAATCAACATTTCTTCCGAGTAACAACAGACCATAATCTAACTGCTCTCTATCAATCACTCCTCGCTCTCTGAATAAGGGATATACAACTCTTGACAGTTTACCATTCCCATTTATACGATCTCTACCTTGATCAAATAGTACCGCAGATCTTGAAAATTTACAAACTAGAGTATATCGTAATGGAATAGCAAGGTATTTACTCGTCAGTGATACTAAATGACATAAGAATCCTAATGCCGTGGATACCTGATCATCAGTTGATGTTGGACTGTGTATATCATCTGGTATTGGAAGTCCTGCTATTGTGTATTGATGTTGTGGTAAGTGCGGTGGATTGACTGATATGTTGATTGGTACAAGGTTGATTGGGAAGATTAGTTTCAAGTGTTGAAGTAAGTGGATTCTATGTGCCTCGAGACGGTATTCAGATGTAAAGAGGTTGGACTTTTCTACACCAACAGCTCTCATAATTTCCAGTGTCTCGTTCTCAAGCTGTTGTACTTGTTGCATGATAGACTTGACGTGGTTTGTTCCCTTTGATACGAGATAGGGATAAATAATGAGAAAACACTGGCTCGATATGTATATTTATTGATCACACTGTATAAAACACTTACCTGTTGAATACTCCTCTGCTCTTCCTCGAGTAAATGTTGCTCCATCTTGATCATTCTTCTTAGCTCCTCAATCTCATCTTGAGTTGTTTGACTCTCAGCTGATATGGATAGAGGCGGCAGTTGAGGTAGTGATCCATGTGGTATTTCCTCATTTTCTTCTGACTGAACTTCAGTTGATCGCTCCCCAATAGGAGACTCTTCTGTTACTACATTTGGTGCATCAATAGGATCTGACGCAAACAAAGTATCACTCTCGCCTTGAATTGGTTGGGCTTTGCTATTATCACCTTCAGCTTTGCCTAACAGGTCAAACACTTTATCCTCCGTTGTTTGTGAATTGTCTCTTGCTGTATCTTGATCACCTTGCTGATTAGAAGAATAACTTTCATCCAACTTCACCACATCAGATGTCTCCGGTAGCTTTGATTCTACACCATCATCCGGCAAGACATTAAATGCCTTGTCTTCAAACCGATCATCATCTCCAATATCCTTGCTTTCACCAGTCGTAGCATACTCTTCACCACTACCATACCGTTTAATCACAGGATCAACAATACTTTCACATATAATACCTCTTTGTACTAATGTCCAATATATATTGGGTACTGTTCGTGTATATCCATCATTGTAGTGGAGTAGTATAGTATTTGGTGGTAATGGATTTGGTATTATCATTGACGTGTTGTTATTGTTGTTGTTGGTATCTTGATCATCATTGGATGTGATTGTTGGTAAACGACGTAACTTTGATGGATGGAGTGGGATTTCTGCTAATATACATTCCTTTATATCTACTGACGATGGATTGTTATCATCGTTAGTAGTATCAGATAAGATTACAAACCTTGCATATAAGACATTGCAATTCTTAGAAGGAACTGCTTTATCCTCCTCATTGAATAATGTAGATAGATATTCATCTACATGATCCCATTTTGGGTGTACTGTAGATGATGTCTGTTCTGATGAATATACTAACGTTTCTTTACTGCTACTCGACGTATCATTATCAATCTCTTCCACATCATTACCGCTACTGGTTGATAAAATAGGTTTTGTAACAATATCCAAACGCAAACGAAGTAATACCTCACGTGATACCAATGCACAACGATCTTCAACTGACGATGATGATATCTTAGATGCTAATGTGTGTTTAATACTTGAGTTATTTATTGTTGTTTGTTGCTTTAATTGTAAATTGTTGTTGTTACCATTACTCTCACAATGTCCCTCTTCATCTTTAGTTGCAGTATCTTTCTCGACTGGCGGTGTAGATACATTATTTAATATGGCCAAAGGCGGAAAGACATTACGAACAGCTATACATATAGGGAGGGGATACGACGATCCTGTGGACGTCGTCATGGTATCATCAAAGCCGCCGCCATTTGCAACACTGTTGCCTTATTGGCCGTCATATCGACCACCATTTGAAAGGATACCGATACCATTGGTATCCTTTGGCTGGCTCATAACCTCTACCAATCAAATAAATCTCTAACTTCATTTATTTCAGATTGTACTGAAGGTACCTAGTCGTCGGCAAGCACAGATCAGCGGGTCATATATACATCATGCCGCGTAGTCAAGGGACATCCCGAAAGGGTAAACCCAAAAAGGAAATGAGAAGTGCTGGTTTTGGAAAAGCTTTGCAGCGGTAAGCAAACAACATCTCTCTTTTTTTATATGATGTTCTTTATTCTTTTCTCCATAATGGACGTAGAGATGATATGCTGTAGAACATTATAGAAAAAGGGGGTTGTATACCAAAAGAATAGGGGGGGGAGAGTAGAATACATATATATTATCACATAATAGTGAACGAATGAGGAAAATTTCATGTACAACTTTTCAAATATCATAACTGAGCATATAATATGCTTATGATTGATTTACATCTCTGTGGTTCTGACGTTCATACTTGGTGATAATAATGTATTCTCTCTCCCTTTTCGGGGTTGTTGGTCTTGTTTGGTATTGCAATGGAGGAGATATATGTTGCATTAAGCTGATGTATTGATATTGAGCACAAGACATGTTCTTTTGTATCTTCGATAAATAATCTCACATTCTCTTACCTTTACCCTACCAATATCCTACCACCAATATAGCTCTGCATACAAACAATACATACCAAAATCAAATGGATCTTCCGCCCACGGACAAGGGATGATGTCAACAGGTGCACGTAACATTGGTATACATGAAC
>Ga0075437_11941_pt1 | contig 15866 bp, 14 predicted proteins | sample MintriMetagenome_FD_74266 | JGI IMG/M metagenome (GOLD analysis project Ga0075437, IMG submission 74266) | Marine eukaryotic communities from Monterey Bay, USA to study complex ecological interactions - Minidiscus trioculatus and... | ecosystem: Environmental > Aquatic > Marine > Unclassified...
TGGAGAATAAGTAAAAAGGCAAGTCCGACCTTGGTATTTAATATTGGAGGGGAACCGTTCTTCCAATAGTAATACTTTGAGGGGAGAAAAGAGGTGAAAGTAGAGGGAGAAAATTAATATGGTTACGCTATGGACCATATATGTTGTAAAAATAGAGACGACTTTAAACATCCATATCGTGCTATTAGCAAACCTTATTATAATGAGGTAAAGGTTGTTGATTGCTTGCAACTACGTATATTGAGAGGTGATTTGCCCAGATTTGCCCCCTTGGTACGACGTGAGCCGTGGTATCCTTACAAAAACATCAAGTAGCAACAGCGCAGCTAGGTATGTTGAGAGTTGCATCTATTTAGTATCAAACTACACCATTGATATTCCTAAGAATGAAAAGAATTTCACCACTATTGATACTTTGTTTGGTGGCAGTTCGGCAGAGTCTCTCATTTCAACATGGAGTACAGAGAAGAGTCAAAACTAGACTTTGCAATGAAGAGCAACAAAATGGTATGGAAGAAGCGTTTGCTTCTCTTGAGGAATTGACACCTGATATGTTAAAAGAGAGTATAAATGATGAATACTCATCAAAGCTTAAGTATAGTAGAACAGATGATACAGCTGCTACTAATGTTGGGAAAGCAACTAAAGACGAAGTTGAATTGTATCTCGAGATTCAACAGGAAATGGAAGGTAGTACTATACAAGAAGAAGAAAATATAAAACAAAATATAGATATAGAATCATTATATACCGAAGAAGAAGAAATAAATGATGAGATTTCCGAGGATAATGACTATCCTTGGTCATCTATAAACCCAATTCTTAGACTTAGAGGACAAGTTGCAACAGGTAAGTACTATATTGATGTGTACAACATATAAATGTAAACGAGATGTATTTGTTTTGTTTAAAATGTCTAAAATGGTACTCTTTTATAACATTAAACAGGGTATGGAAGAGGAGGCAAGAAATTGGGGGTCCCTACCGCCAATGTAAGTTCAAAGTAATGATTGATTGTACTCCTGTACACATAAAGTGTGTTTATACATATCTTTTATCCGTGTCACTCATTACAATTGATATCTACATATACACACAGCTACCTTCGTCACTATTTCAAACGGCATTAGAAGATATATCAAATGGTGTTTACTTTGGCTGGGCAGTTATTGAATCAGCATCATCAAATAAAGGAAGAAATATACCAATCAAAGCCGTTGTCAATGTAGGCTATTCACCCACATTTGAAGGAAAGGAGAATAAAGAAAAGATTGTAGAAGCTCATTTGATAACAACGAGTAGTCCAATGGAGAAACCAGAGTCAACTAACAATGAAGAAAGCAGTGACAATATAGATGAGATCGAGGGAGATTTCTATGGTGAAACATTAAGATTGCAACTGATTGGATACCTCCGAGCTGAACAAAAGTTTGATTCTTTCCCTGCGTTGATTGCACAGATACATCGTGATATTGGTAATGCTAATTTGGCACTTGATTCAATGCCATTTGTGTTCTCAAAGGAAGATAGCTTCATCAAGGATGGAGTAGAGTGGATTGGATCAAGTGGTGGTGATAACTCTGCAAGTTGGGAGTACGAGACTTGGTAGCAGACATATGCACAGGATACCAACACTACCATAGTATAACTCAAGTTGATCTATGATAACACACTTATTATCTTACATCACACCCACACAAACATAAAACATAAAGTATGTACATATTACTCCGCGCCTAACCAGACGCATTATAGTCCTAGGAGGAGCACCTCGTCCAGCTGCGGAGCCAGTCTTCTAGGAAGATTTCTCGCAACATTCTCAAGTCTTCGTAGTCCACCTATTCCATCACTACATCCTAATAAAGCACCTCGATAATACCATAGACATGCCTCCTCATGATCCATATTAACACCTCGTGCTTCCTCAAAGTGCTCACCGACTGAGTAATGCGAGGCTGAATGACCATGATTGGCAGCTTTGCGATACCAATCTAATGCTTCATCATCTGAAGCCTCGACACCACATCCCAGTTCATAACATAATGCAAGCTCGGCCATAGATGAGACATGACCTTTCTCGGATGCTGCCTTGAACCATTGAAATGCAGCCACAACATCAATTGGAATAAGATTATTAGACTGAGTAGGATATTCATATATCAAAGCAAGTTTGTGTGCCGATATTACCGAGTTGGTGAGATGATATGCCTTTGTTAGATACTGCAGTGCCGCTGTTGGATTGGGCTGTGATAGGCCGGTGCCTGATAGATGACATTCGGCTAATTGAAGCAGAGCTGCCTCATCTGCTCTGTTGCTATTGTCTGAGCTGTCGATATCACTGGGTAGGAGACTCTTGCTTTGTTCCTCTTGTGACGATAGAGATACTTCTACTCCTGACATTAGTGTAAGATACTTGACAGCCAGCGCTTCATTCTTTTGCAATCCTCTGTTATTCTTTGGTCTTATGTTACTGCCACTATCTTCTGATGTACTTTCTTCCTTCTCATTATCACTACTACTTCCATCGTACTTATCATCTCCGTGTAGTAAACACATACTAAGTTCCCACATTGCATCTCTTCCACCATAGATTGCAGAATCATGCACAATGTTCTTCCACTTTGACTGTACACATGCCAACTTTGCCAAGTCACCCCAATCGCAGTATTGTGTTAGACATTTGTGTAGTAGTTCTGGTGGTAGAGTTTGTAGACTAGGTGGTGCTGTTTGCTCGGTCATTGTATTAGTTGTGCTTGTTGTTGGTGCATCATCGTTCTCGTCATTGGAGGAGAAGTAGAGTGCAGGCAGGGAAGGAGTTTGCATATGATTTCGTGTAGGTGATACCATATCGTCGGCTGTCATTATATAGGTAGTATTTGCAGATAATATTTGTTTTAGTTGCTTTATATAATATTATGTGGTCGAGTTGTTATCGTCGTTGGTGTTGTATAGGCCAATGCAACAACAAATTCGAAGAACACGTTGCCTCTCGCACTTTTACTGGTGAGGCCATCATTATTGGGCTCTAAATATCGTTTTAGTTTAGTGATCAATGCCCCAAGATCGATCGAAGTGTTGTTGAGGAACACAAATATCTTTGACATCAATCATCATCGAGCCTATTACCATATATCCATCCTATCAGCGCTTATTATACTTTGTTTGGTACCCTTTTTATCAATCAGATATCAAGAATTTGCAATACCGACAATACCACACATATCAAAACATATAATAACACAAACAAAACTATGCATCTATCTAGTTCTACTCTAGCTATTGTGCTTGCTACTACTTGCAATGTTGCAACTGCATTTGTACCATCAAGTCTATCCAGGCAAGTTAATTCAATGACACCTCTTAAAGGATACCTTGATGATATAACATCAGAACTATACGGTGAAGATAGTAATCCTAATCCGGAAGAAGAAAGTCGTGAGGCAACTAAGATGGACAAATCACAATTAGACAGAGCAGGTCCTGGATCATTCGCTGACTTTGTAGACTTTAATGAATTTGATGGTGGTGACGGACAAATGGGTGTTGCCGGAGATGGTACCGGTAATGCTCTAGAAAAGATGGATGATGTACCCCAACTTACCACATCAAAGAGCATGTCAGCTAAGAATGCATGGGGAACATCAACTGGATATGCAGACGAGTTACGTGAAACTGTTGAGGGTATTGATACTGCACGAGCACAACAGCTAGAGAATTGGGCCAACCAAAGAGAGGTTAGAGCAAAATCTCAACAAATGCAAGATATGGCTGAAGCCTTTGATGCACAACAATCTAGTGCCGAGGAGGATTGGCGTACACTTGCCAAGTTTGGTGTAGAGAGGAATGAAGAATTTGATTTGGATGAAGAATTCGGTCCTGTAACTGCTGGAGATGTAGAGGGAGTGATTGAGTTGAAAACTGCCCCTAATAGGGTTGCTACACACGACCTTCATGTGAGTATAGTTGCTATATATGTTTTCATTTGCTTTATGATATCATGACTTGTGTATCTCATATATCTTGTTATCTTCACTTAATAGCTCAAAAACCCATATATGGGCTTCGCAGATTTTCGAGCGGCATTTACAGCTGAAACACCAATGGACTGGACAATCGAACCTAGTGAAGGGTCAATTGGACGAGAGGAAACTCACTTTACAGTCAAGTTTAAGCCACAGGGTCCGGGATCAATTGAAGGATACTTGGTTATTGAGACGGAAGACTTTAAGAAAACATGGCAGGTTGTTGGAAGTACCTAATATGAGCAATACTAATTTGGGGGTTTTAGGAGAGAGGTGTTTGGAAGAGTAAGAGTAGGGCTACTTTGTGTACTATACTAATTGAGGTTATCGTATGGGAGTGATAGAGAGTAAAGTAAGCTTCTGAATATCGGTGCTGCTTGAAACTCGAAACCAATCGACAGGCCATTCCAACTAGAGTCAAGTGGGTAAGACAACAGCGAGCACCCTAAGACAATAGCTTACGAGTATAAACGATATCAAAGATACCCATAGTAGCCTGCTCTTCTGCTACTTTCTATCCTACGGGGGACGAAATGAGAGTAACTGAACAGTAGTAAAACCCAAGCTTCAAGTCTTCATCTCACTTCTGCTTCTCGTAGTAGGATACCGGCGGGAATTTTGAGATGACACATCAACTCAAAATTCAAAATAGGATAATCAGGCTCCTCAACTACTACTATCACAGACTACGACGACCACTACACAAATCGATAACCATGGCAATTGAATTGGATACACCTATTTTGGTAAGGGAATTGTTGTTTGTTCGGACAGTGGATTTGCGACGACGATTTATTGCAATGACTTTTTTTTATTGCACTCACTTACTGATGTCACTCACACTAATGATTTATTTGTTCTTCTTCCCTTTAAATCAGGTTGGACTATTAGTCCTATTGGCAGCATTAGTAGGAGGCGTAGTTTACATGAAACAAAATGCACCTCAAAAGAAATCCAAAGCAAAGCGCACACCGCTGAAGAAGTCACCCTATGACACTGTTTCATCACCAACTGTAACGCGAAAGGCAGCCAAGGGGTCAGGAAGTGTTAAGACACCAGCGGGAAGGCGGTCGGCACGTATTGCCAGGAAAAGTTTAGATGATTAATATGCGAGTGGTGCATGTGGGAGGTGTTCGTTTATTAATCAACTATCTTCAACAATAAGTTTTGTCAGTGTTTTGTGTTAAAAGTATCGGGGGTTATATTTCATAAATACATAATTTAAGTGTATGGGAGAAGAATGCATAAAGAATGGATGCAACTTAATCGATTGGGTGGAGGAGTTTATCGGTAGTATTTCCATTATTACGAAAGCTAAGGGGAATTAATTTTATTGGGGTTTGATGTTAATTTACGGCATGTGATCAATATGTTGCATTGTTTCAGGAATATTTAATGAAGAGGCAACAAGTAGTGAAGAAGTCGTCTTTTGGATGTTCTTACATCATAATTCCCACAGAGGGTGTATATTATAAGAAAGTTTTTATTTCTCCAAATGAAGTGTTTCTAGCTATTATGTATCTTGTGAGTTGGTCTCTCTACTCATCTAGTTGTCATGTCTACTTATCTAGTTATCATAGTAAGACTTTACTACAAGCGATTAGTCTAAGCCAAGTCAAATATCTATACCCTTTGCCTTCTTTGACTGGTGGAGTGAATCGTCACTGGCTGTGTCAACTTTCCGCTTTGCCGAATCCTTCTCTTTACCAACAGTTGCAGGAGACTTAGATTTCATTTTAGCTTTTCCCTTTGTAGGCCCGGGAGTATGCTGCGGCTGCTGCATATGACCACTGATCATCAATGTCAGCTCTTCTTTATAGCCTCCATCAATATGAGGTACGAGCTTCCGCCTTGGGCAGTACTTCTCAAAGGATGGTAAATTGGTTTTTACTGTTGCTTTCTTACTTTCAGCTTCCTCGGTAGATTCAGATACTTTAGTAGATGATGCTTCAGACAGTTTGGCTGTCAACCTTTCAGATGTGCTTGGTACAGCATAGGGTAGCGAAGACGAAAAGATACGTTCCAGATTCAAAACCTTCTTTCTGAAAACGATATCGTTACTATCCATTGTATCAGGATCTTTCCGTTCTGTTTGTCTTAATTTGATCAATGGCTTTACACGACCATAGCATCGTAGTTCTAAGCTTTCATTTGGATTGGTAGCTTTAAGCAATGGTAGTATGGGCAATGTGTCTCTCAATTGTTGCCAACCCTCGTGAGATCCTGAGGATTCATCAGTATCTTTGTATTCGCTCTCATTCTCATGCAGGTAAGGAATATAGCTCGATAGGAAAGATAACACAGCCAATGTATATTATTTAGAGTCCATAGATAAAGGAATGTCCCCTGGTTTGGCAGCAAGATGAACTGTGCGTACAATCTCAGCTGTTGATAATATTGGAGTCGTCATAATCATTGGGTCTGAAGACTCTACTTGTGCTGTTGCAGCAGGTTGAAGAGGGGTAGATGTATCAGTAGTAGCTGAAGATGATGATAATGTAGTTGTTGCCGTATCAACACCACTTACACCTACAACACTACCATTGTTTGTATCCTTCATAATCACATCATTATCCTTCTTCTCGACATCCTTCTTCTTGTTATTCTTGTTGTATACCCCAGACTTGATATCTTTCTCTTCCTCGGGATTAGGTTGATCAAACAGACGTAGTATTGAACCAAATAACGATGTTTTGCATTCAAGAGTATGCTCTGCTACAGCTCGATCTGATAAGCCTTTTATAGACAAATCTCTTGTAAAATCATCTCCAATTGTATAGTTACTTTTTGCATGTGTAGTAGTAGAATCATAATAATGTGTAGACGGTAGGTTGACATTTGCATCCCTAAATAGAGATTGTAGTATTTGTTTATCAGTATCATTATTACTATTATCATGGATAAAGTTCTTTATCACATCAAAGCCAGATGGTATACTTTGTTCATTTGTTTTTATGTTGGGCTTTGCTGTGCTTGCTTGAAGTTGTTCATCTATAGCCCAGTTGAATGGCTTGGCAGACTTTATACCTAGACTGGTAAGAAATTCATCGTCAGTAGCAGAGGATATCACAGCCATAGTAGAATCATATGTATGATCAATAATAATAATAATAGTAGTACATATTCATATACTTATTTATGAGATAGAGTTATTTAATATTTACTAGTTTTCATGATAGAAAACTCCTTCGACTTAAAAGATGAGGCAACCGTCGATAGGCTGGTGTAATATGTGCCAGTCGGATGCAGACTTTAATGGTACTAGTTTATATCTGACAGTGCATTAATGTTTCATTACGAGTCACTTTTCTAAGAGTTAGACTTCTACATACCTTAGAGCCCGACGCAACCTAGTTCATACTATCATACATAATATTCGACTTCAGTTCTCACAACATATTTGCATCGCTTCATCACTGGACTACCTTCATGTAATGGTGCTGAACATGTACCATGAGGGAAGACTAATATACCGCCACATACTGGTTTTATTGGAAATGCATTGAGAGTACCTTCGTCTTCCTTTTCTGGTACAAGGAAGGTTGTTTCACCTCCATCAAAGTCTTCATTCAGATATAACAAGAATGTAAGACGAGACATTTGCCTTCTGCATTTGCTGTTGTTTGTTTCATCATTTTGCCCTTTGTTTGTCTTCTCGGCTTGCTTCTTACTGTCTTCATTCTCTGCCGCTTCAATCTCACTACTAGCATCTTCTTCTTCTTCTTCTTCTTTTTGTTGAACAAATTGCAAACCGTTCTTGTTCGCATCATCACAAATGTCATATCGATAGACTCCCTCACTATCAAAACCGGAAGGTGGCCAAGCACCATCAATGTGTGGGCGATAATATCGTCCAGGAACATAGCGATAGAATCTAAATCTTCGATTTAGTCCAAGTGGTTGTAATGTTTCTTCCTCATTTCCTTGTTTAGTTTGCTTATATGATGGAAGGAAATCTTTCACTCTGTCAAATATTGTACGCTCCAATTTGTAATCAACTACCCATACGCAGGCATGCGCTAAGATAGACTCTCCTGGCTGGCCAGCTCGTGGTTCATCTGGATGATATCCTGCCGTTTCTGCGGTTGCTATAAGTCGATCGCATTCAATTGGTGATAGAACATTCTCCAACAAGAATGAGTCTTGAACATATGGGACTTTACTCTTTACAATTGAAAAATTGTCATCATGATTGAGCATGTCCCAGTTCAATCCATTCAATGATGAGACTGTGTATAGAGTACCACCTTCTTCTAAATACTTTGACTCACTAGTTTCTGATGTTGTTACTATTTCGAGATCGTATTTGTTGGGTGGTCTTCTATCTTCACCCTTTTCGAACCCGCATTGACGAAATATATCACTTCGGTGATCCTTCTTTAGACTTAATTCCATATCGATTATACGTACGCCATCTTCTCCTACTTGCATGCGTCGTACGAGGTCGTGTTCTATACTACCACTACTGTTTTGTCCATTTGTTGCAATGTTATTGAAAGTAGAGGCTTTCTGACGGCGATCAAATGGAGGAAACAGTCGAACTCTCCCACCTTCTTGCTTCATATTACTGATAGATGTTGATCTAACTCCTAACTGTGTCAAAATAGCCTTTTCGGCATCGGCAGTGTCAATAGGAAGAATGGACTCAGGTGAACATATACGGAGTATACCATCCAATACTGCTAATGCTAATGGATCGTTGGTACCAGCTGCATCAACTTGTCTTACCCATCTTTGCACGGTGCCAAGTTTAGGTCGTAAGTAATTTACATTAGTATTGATACTACTTTGAGTTGAGGATTGTTGCTTCCTTTTTGAATAGTATTCTTCCTGTCTCATTCTTACATTTCTCAAAGTAACAATTGCTGTCTCATATACGCCATTGTCAATCATCGCGGATATCTCACTAGTAGGGAGAGATGATACACCACCCATATTATTATCATTGTTGTTGTTGTTGTTACATGATTGAGTAGATGATGTAGTACTTTGCAACTCATACATGACTTTTCTCAGACTTTTATACCTCTTATCTTTCAATGCCAGTTTCCCTGTCGATGAATCAACTAATCCACATAGTTTATGCAATGTTGATATGGTTGTTTCCAGCGAACTATCAGAAATTCCATGCAAACCAATTTCTTCACATGATAGAGATAGAGTACCAGCAGAGCTCTTTTTATTGAGCTTGGATGCAAGTGACGCCACATCTATATCATTGCCTTCTAACCGCCGCTTTTTGCCCTTCTTCTTGGCCATAATAGAAGTATTGGCAATATAAACCAGCAAGTGATAATAATTTGCTGCAGTTGACTAAATAAATTGATGGAATTTATTGTAGAAAGTTTCATTATTAAGTTTCATTATGAGAGTTTTTGTTATGATGTCGATCCAATATTACTGACGATTGATTAGTATTGGTATTAGCGGTGCTGTTTATCGGTCTAGAATAGAGAATACTTGTAATCTTAGCATAATGATAGCAATCTTCTCTATTTGCAATTGTTCATCTAAAATGATACCTCTCGTGTTGTGCATTTTAAGCATGATTATTGCAAACAATGTTCCTTTGCCTTTGGTTTATGCAAAACAAGTCACCCTACAACCAGCATTCACTCTCACAATGATGGGTGCTCGTCGAGGAAAAGGAGGAAACCTGAGTAAGTACATTCATGTATAATCTTTTCTTCTCATTTGACTTGCTATATATATCGAACATATCATATGTCTCTTATACACTCACATATCACTGTTATGTCTTTACTTGTTCCATGCATATACTTGAAATACTTCGAACCAAATCTACAATAGAACGAACTTTAGATGATTCCACCAGTACATCAAGAGTTCAGAGTATTAACAAAGGACGCGGTCAAGAGATAACAGGGGTCACACTGCCTGAGAAAGGTTAGTCGGTTATTTTACTTGTATTTTCATAATATGCTGATATACTTGTCTATGTACCAATTTACAATACAACATATATGTTTCATTGATACATATGCTGATATATACTTCGACTCATCTCTGCATATTTACATATTGGCGTCCACATACTATTACTGTTGCAACATAATGAACAAACAAACAAATAAACAACAATCAATAAACAGATACAATACGAGGATGGGCATTTGGTGAAGATAGGACAATTGCATGCGCTAATATCGATGGTAATTACTACGCGGTTGATGGTACATGTCCTAGATGTGCATTTGACTTGTTTAAAGGGAAGCTATTAACAGATACTGATGTTTGGGGCCCAGACCCGACAGTAGCATGTCCGACATGTGGGTCAACTTACTCAATGAAGACTGGAAAGAATGGGTCAGATTATAAAGCAACCGGTCTTATAGGCTTTGTTAATGGGTGGGCAAAAACAGCTACAGTAAATAATGCAAGCAAGGATGTACCAGCATTTGTTATAACAAATGATGAAAGTACCGGACAAGTGTTTTGTCGTGAGAGATGAGAATGAGTAGACAAGAGCTGAAGATGTTACACAAATTGTTGTATAACTCATCTAAAGTAAAAGCTCTAACCTATCACCGTTGTACATTCGTTACTGTTGAATGTGGATGCATAGCAATACAGCAGCTACTCATAGCACTACCGCATGTATGCTGCACATTAGGATACCTCTGGTATCTTTTTATGAGAGTTGAGTGTTTTTTTACCAATAAAAATGGTATTGTATGTAATGGTGGATAATAGAGTGTTAATTATTAATATAGTAGATACAGAACAATGAATGCAACCGGCTCTTCCCCTCCTGCTACCTCTCGTAAGGCCAAGGATTTATTTGGTGATTGCGCGTTGGTTGAAATAATTCATTTACATGATTGTTTTAGAGGTGCATTGAAAAATTTAGAAGTAGATGTTTCTGAATTATGTCGTGAGATTAATACTACTGCAAGTATCAAAAGAGACGATGATATGTCACCTGCAGTAGTAGAAGAAGATGGTAATTCGGATGAACGTATAGTTGATTTAGAGCGTCGTGTAGGTAAGTACTATGAATTTGTTTTTCTTTCAACAAATGCATATTTGTATTAACCAAATTATACCCACTGTTCAACCTACATACTAGCGGGTAGATTTACTGTTATTTGGTCAGTATTTCGTGCGCACTCGGCTGCAGAGGATGAATATATCTGGCCTGCATTAAAAGCAAAGCAGGTGGCACTTCCTGAAGGTGCGGCATGTGATTGCAATTGTGCATCATCAGAACCTCAACCAGCTGCTGCAAATAATGATAGTAATGAACCTCAGCCTCAACCAGCAGCAGCGCAAGAGAATAATAATGATGAACAACAGCGTCGTGAGAGGGCACAATCATTAACAGTACATAAAATTGAACAAGAGGAGTATGAAGAGGATCATGCAGATGAAGAGAGAATGTTTAATTCTATCAATACCATGCTTTCTAACCTTCGAGTTGAATTAAATAATCGTCGTAAAGCATCTTCGGAATCAGTAAATAATGGTGGTAGCTTTATTACATTGCGTCATCTAGCTCAGAGTTTATTAGAGGGTACAAGGAATCTAATGAGACATTTAATGACGCATTTGAATAAAGAAGAGACACATTGCATGCCTTTAGTAGCTCAATATTTAACAAAGGCAGAGATTAATGAATTGGTAGGTAAAATCATGGGTCAGCGTTCTAGTGAGTTAATGAGCCAAATATTGACAATGGCTGTCCAGAATCTCAATGAGGCTGACAGAGATGATATGGTAAGATATATGAAGCAAGCAATGGTAGGGACTTTCTTTGAGCGTTGGTTGAAGATGGGTGGATGGATGAACAAGACAGATGATAATACGAAAACAGACGAAAGTGGAAGTGAGGGGTTGGGTAAGTCAAAAGTAGAAGAGGGTGAAAAAGAGTTGAAGATGGCTGCTTCTTCCAAAATGCCTGATGATAAGACAGATGATGACAGTGATTTGAAAATGGCTGCACTAAAAGATCCTTCAGTGGAAATCCAACCAGTTTCTTCTGTTGTGGCACAATTGGCTACTTCAACTGCAACTGCATCGGCAGCCTCAACCCAGTCAGATGGCGATCAGCAGGCTGGAGAAACATATACAAGTGCAGTAGAACTTGAGAAGTTAATCCGTGCTATTGGCACTAATCCGCATTTAGATCCCAAACAAAAGAATCTAACAATCCAAGGGTTGCGAGATTCTGTATGGAAGAGTAATTGTCGTTTATCAAAACGAAAGAGGGAAGAGGGTAATGTAATATTGGAACAACCATCATCTCAAGTTGCACGCATGCCTACTGCATTAACGGCCACCGGTCCATATAGTGCTGTTGGATCGGTACAAGCTGCAGCTGGAGGCTCACAACCTTCTCAATCTCATCACATGAGCTTTTCTGTTGCGTCAGGAGTTGCAACTCGTTTTAAGCGTGAAACACCTCCCTCATCATATTATAAGAAGATGAGAGATGGAGAGATAAAACTTGTTTGGAGTAGCGATCCTCACTCAGCTCAGTTTCATCCTAACGACGGCACAGTGCCCCTCTTTTCTGCTTCAGAGCTGGCCCCAACATATCATGATGGAGGTATTAACCACATTCTTGGATGTCCTCATTATGCAAGAACATGTAAACTTCGACATCCAACCTCAGGACGGCTCTACACCTGCCGTCTCTGCTGTGAACAAACATGTGAAATGGCAACCAAGGATAAAGACTCTCCACTAGACCGATACGAAGTCAAGGAAGTCTTGTGCATGAAATGCGGTGCGCTGCAGCCCGCAGGCGATAAGTGCGTTAACCCTGAATGCCAATCGGCAGGGAAGCCACATGCTCGCTACACATGCAACATTTGTAACTTTTATGATGACTCGCACAAAGATATCTACCACTGTCCCTTCTGTAATGTGTGTAGAAGTGGTAAGGGATTAGGTATTGACTACCGACACTGCATGAGATGCAACGCTTGCGTATCCTTGAAGGAAGAACATCACTGTATTCCACAGAGGTTGCAGGGGAACTGTCCAATCTGTCACGAGAGCATGTTTGAAAGCACTGAACCTCTCAAGGGATTGAAATGTGGCCATGTCATGCATTTAAGTTGTTTCTCAATGTATATGAGAGGACATAACTACACCTGTCCTTTGTGTAAGAAGAGTGCTGAAGACATGAGAGAGTACTTTGCTCTGTTAGACTCTGCAGTGCGTATGCAGCCCATGCCTCCAGCTTATGCAGCTACCACAAGCAACATCTATTGTCAGGATTGTGGAAAGATGGGGAATGTAAAGTATCACTTTGTTGGATTAAAATGTGAGCATTGTGGAAGTTACAATACTCGTGAATTACAGCGTGTCGATGCTAATATCATGGCCTCATTATGGCAGCGTTGAATGTATAGATGAGAGGGCAGTTGTATATCTTAACCTTAAAAATCTCTAGACTTTGTTGCAACTTCATTTGCCCAATCTTCTAGAGCATCTATCTTGACAGCTGTTTGTTCACCCAGTGATAAATCTTTAACAGACACCTCCCCATTTTTGTACTCATTCCCTGCCACTATTACACAATACTTGGCTTCATTTCGACTAGCATGTTTGAATACCCACTTTGTCTTCTTCTTTTCCAATATAAGGTCTACTGTTTGCCCTTGTGCACGAAGTTTCGATGCAACCTCTATTGCTACACTGTACAAGTCTTCGTTCATGGCAAACACGACAGTGTCATATCCACTACCTTCAAATGAGGGCAAAACATCCCGTTCTTTGAGTAGCTCGACAATTACAGCATCACCGAATCCAAATCCAGCAGCTGGCGTTGGTTCACCACCGAATGTTTCTAACAATTTATCATATCGACCTCCGCCAGCTACCGCACGCAATACACCCTTTCTATCAAATGCCTCGAATACGATTCCAGTGTAGTATGCAAGTCCACGAATAACCGAGGCGTCAAATGATATCCAATCCTCAATTCCATATGCCTTACATAGTTTGAATAGCTGTGTTAGTTCTTGTACTGCATTCGAGTCTGATGGTAGTACCGAACTTATAGATTCAATGGATGTGTTGGTCATTATTGATAATAGCTTTTCAATTGTTGATTTCTCCAAGCCAAGTTCTTCTAACTCTCCTTGGATTGCATCGATGGGTACCTATTTTGAGTTGAAGTAGTATATCAATGTTTAGTTATGTATCACAAGATAAAAGATCAATCAAGTACAAGACATACAAAACCCAAATCTCTTACCTTCTCGAGTTTGTCAACTAATACACAAGTGGCTGCAAACTTCTCTTCCGGTACACCCAATTCAGTCAACACTTCACCAATTACACCTCTTGAATTAACCTTAATACCCACATCATCACTTGTCAATCCTACTCGTTTAAAGAATGTTACCATTGCACTTAGTAGCTCAGCCTCTGCCTCAATCCCATCAACACCCCAAATATCCATATTCCATTGATAATGCTCTCGACGTCGTCCTCGTGTCATACGTTCATATCTCCAACATTGTGGTATACTAAACCACTTTAATGGTAATGGCAGTCCACCCTTCTTAGCCATGACCATACGTGCCAAGCTAGGTGTCATTTCAGGACGTAATGCCACATTCCTTTCACCTTTATCAACAAAGTTATATAATTGTTGTGTAACTTCCTCACCTGCCTTGCGTGTGTATAAACTTTCAGATTCAAGTACAGGCGCGTCATATTCAGAGAATCCATATAATGCGGCTACATCGCGCCATTGATTGAATAACCATGTACGTAACCTCATATCTGGTGGATAAAAGTCTCGTGTTCCTTTTGGTGGGTTGGTATCTAATGCTACCTTCTTTTGTTGTTTATTAGTGTCATTTGATGTGTTGGATGTTTTAGAAACTAAATCTTTATCAACCACTGCAGCAGAACTTCTACCACCGCCACTACTTTCAGCAGATAATAGTATTCTAGATGTTTGTGTTGCAATAGGACGTGATATTATTCTAGATGTGGTTAATGATGATGATGATTGAAATGCAGAGATTGCCACTCGACGATGAGTACTAAGAATGGCGGCGAAAAACATTATCAATGAGTATGTTGTCTTCATCTTTGTAGCATAGATGAGGTCGAGTATGTGTGCCGCCGCGCTATAAAATATCAATCCTAACCAACCCTATGAGGTCAACAACAACAAATAAAGAGAAAATGACAAAAAGCATGATTCCTAGTACCCGTTTCTTGCCTGAGTCAGTATAAGGTCTATCCGTGGTATTTGTATGTATGCACCTCCACTGTGTAATATTTTTTAGCGTATCTTTTTGCGTATCCTTCTATGGTATCCTCAACCCATTTATTTCATTTTGCTTGCTCATAAAATATCTTCTTCCATCGTCATCCATCATATCATCATTAGTACGCACTACAATAATATAATAATAATGGTCCGCTTTATCCCATTCGTAGTAGCTGCTGCCTACATGGCAACAGAAATATCAGCATTTGCACCAACTCCAACACAAATCCGTACCCAAAGATTAATCGCATCTAATAATGATAATATTGCAAATACAAACAGTTACAACAACTCACCTACGTCTCTTGCCGAAATGTTAACACAAACTGAACTACCAGAAAAGTTATACAATCCAAAGAAGGATAAAGAAATTGCCAAGGTATTAGGCGGGTCAAAGATTGGTACACGACGTCTAACTGTAGTCACTGGAGCATCGTCCGGACTAGGATTAAACTGCGCTGCAACATTAGCAAAGAGTGGACGACACTTTGTGGTAATGGCAGTACGTGATGTCGAAAAAGGTAAACGTGTAGCCAAAGAATTTGGTATGCCAGATGATTCATACGTTGTTATGAAATTAGAAT
>Ga0075437_13109_pt1 | contig 15854 bp, 9 predicted proteins | sample MintriMetagenome_FD_74266 | JGI IMG/M metagenome (GOLD analysis project Ga0075437, IMG submission 74266) | Marine eukaryotic communities from Monterey Bay, USA to study complex ecological interactions - Minidiscus trioculatus and... | ecosystem: Environmental > Aquatic > Marine > Unclassified...
TATATGACAAGTATGTCATACCCAAAGGTGGTATATCCAAAATTACAGATTATAGAACACAATGGAGTGGTATAACAAAGGATACATATAAACAGCAATCATCAGAGTCTATACCAATAGTATCATTCCAAACGTGTCAAAATGAAATCACAACATTGTTTTCGTCCATTAATTCGAAAAAGGTAATAGTTGTAGGACATGCATTAGAGAATGATTTTGATGTATTGGAGATACAACATCCTACTGGATTAGTACGAGATACAGCATTTTATAAACCCTACATGCGTTCAGTTAGGAATAAGAAAATGTATTCAAGAAAGTTGAGTCATCTAACTTCAGAATATCTTGGCATTGAGATACAACAACCTCAACCGAAGAAGGAGTCATCTACGTCTACTTCTATTGGTCATTCAAGTGTCGAGGATGCAGCGGCGGCATTACGATTGTATTGGATTAAAGCTAACGAGTGGGAACGATCACTTGGTCATCCATTAAGTACTAAAGCTCAGCAATTGCAAGCATGTCAAGTATCATGGAATCCACTTAAACTGTATTTAGATGGATGCAATCTACCAATTGGTATTCGTGGTGTTGACTTTAACGAGTTGATGAAAGGGGCAACCTCGAATAACAATATCACGAACATATCTTCTGAGAATATACGATTAACATCACGAAAGCGCGATAACAATCATGCATCAAACATATCAACAATAGATTGGATGCCGATATTCCAATCAGCACTATCAAGTAACTGTACACCCAAGTTTATAGGCATATCGGTAATGTTCGACGGGGCCAAGTTTGGAAGGAATAATAGAAGAAATGGCAGCGGCAGTGCCCAACATACAGGAGATAGCTTTGACACAAGAGTATTTGCAGTCGAATCGAAAGATGATACCATTAGTGGCCAAATACTGATTGAAATAACTGAGAAGGGAGTTTCGGCGGATGATGTACTCTTTCATAAATGCTTAGATCTTTCCTCTCTGCCTTCTTCCTCACGGCGAGTGATAACGTTGAATCAAGTGATAGAAATATTATCAAACAACATTAATGATGGTGATAACGACACACTACAAAACTATATCGTCATACGACGCAAGGCTGGTGGCAGTAAGACACATCGTAGATTGTTTGATAAGTTACATTTACGACGTCCGAACGAAGGTGCATTATGTTTATCGGCATTAACTGCCGGGCTGCAAAAACATAGCTTGCGTATAGCAAAAGAGTTACAACGAGAAAGAGGAAGTGTGGAACGGGTCATTGAATGCGAAGTACGAAATAGAGACGATGTGCGTAATGTTGTCGTCACAGATGATGTATATCTAACTGATAGATTGGTCAAGAATGGAGTACTGGTACTCAGTTATAAGCAACTTTCATGTTTGTGGTTGTAACTTATATGATTATAAAGCAAGCTTCTTCATCCATAAATCAACTCAATTGGGGAGCTTCTACTTGGGATTCGTTTGACGGGTATGTGTTGCACAACGGCTCTGTTTGTAATGATATCGCAGTGAGGATACAACGACAACATTGAAATATCTTTTGGTACTTTGGCGGCAGCACCTTGGGCCTTCTTGGCTGTAATATAGTCACTCCATAGATTGATATTCCTATCATCTACCAAGTCATCATCAGCATTCTCTTCGTGTGTTTTACAAGTCCAACTGTCAAACTTAGACCCAACCTCTGCACTATCAAGACAGAATACTCCCACACGACATTCTTTCATACGCCAATTCAAGGCCAAGGAATTGCACCATTGGTTCATTGATGCTGCATCATCACTCAATGTAGGATGTTGTAACCATTTTATTTCGTTATAACTTTGATCAAATAGATTGACTTGAACGAATACACCCAAGGCTGATGGCACTTTCTTTGTTGAATGCATCTGTTTTTCTTTATTGGAGAACACAATGATCACCGTCACTCTGAGATTATCTGGTGATACACTAACAAGATTATAATAAAAGTCGGGCATGAAGGATACTCTCTCGTTTTGATATGGTGTATTCTTGAAGAGTGATGCTTGTCGTCTTGACATGATATCACTGAGTAGGGCATCGATGTGTAAATATAGTTCAAATGCTATCCTCAGACCGTCTTTTGATTTGCTCTGGAAGTTGACATTATCATCTTCATCCTCTTTGGTGTTAGGGTAGCATCCCGTTTGAGAATCTGATGTAATAATTTCCCACACATTATCCTCTGACTTTGTCACTATATCATTTCGAGTTGGTCTAATTGTGCTGGGTTTAGAGGTACATAATATCTCTTCATTTTCAAGACTGCTTTCACTAATAGATATCCATGTTATACGAAACCCGTCATCTTCATCATTGAATAACATGTAAGCTGATAGAGTTTGACGCAGGTATTGGAAAGTAGTAGGTGAGTCACTCTCGTTTGTATTGACATGTGTTGTTGGTATTAATGTCGTTGGCCATAGAAGATTACGCATTGTAAATGCATTCCAACCACCAATCCTAACATTACTCAAATGATATGATGTTGTCAATCTTGTACTTCTACTGCTACTTCCCTTGCCAATAACAGTAGTGGGCGTTGCTGCAAAGATAACAATCGTACCCAATACATCCTCACCATGTGCAGGTGATTCTGAGAATGTATTACTACCACCACTACTACTATTCCACGCCGCAGTCGAATGATGTAAGAATGCCACACCAACTGATTCACATTGACTTAGTAATACTTTTATTGGTATATTAGCTGCCGGGGATTCATATTCATTATGACCAAGCAGCCCTGAGGGACATGGATGGTTTTGGTTCTCAATTTGTGAGTTTGAGTTTTTGAATAGTAGTGGAACAGCATGGATCAATGGTGAGGTGATGGTAACCCGAGTTGATGTCATACTGCTACTATTTGTAGAATTATCTTTCTGATCTTCAATCTGCTTCAATCTACAAGGACTAGGGACACCATAGAATTTAAGTATAAGATGAGGACAAGTTTTATATATTGGATGAGAAGTAACATTAACTCCCTGTGGTATACTTCCAACGCCAATTAAATATGAACCAAATCGACTTAATGCTAATATAGCATCTGTTATTGGTGTTTGTAATTTACTAAATGGTATTGATTGTTTAGTGTTTGGTTTCCATGTTTGTTTATTGGATTGATTTGCTGTTAATAGTGGATTGGAATATCGTTCATGATTGTTGGGTACTGAGATAGACTGATATAATATTTGTGATTTCCATGAAGTAGTGAATCTTCTCCCTGGTCGATGAAATGATTGACCAATCTCTCGTACATGTAGTAACATTGGCAATGAAGTACTATTTGTCGGTGCACCTTTCTTTATATCTTTTGTATCAACATTATCTTTTTCAGACCAATCTAAATCGTCATATTCTTTAGTACCACCATAGACACGACGTGATCTCTTCTTTCGTGTATTACAATTCCTACTACCTAAAGTACCACCATCCCATTGTAAATATGAAACTACCTCCTGTTCAAGTTTTGCATCTTGATTCATAGCTGATGTGTTTTGTTGAGATTGAGATGATGATGATAGGTTGCTGCCATAATTTTTCTTACGACGTCGTCGTCGATGCAATGTTGGTAGTATACTACTACTACTATTGATGTTACTACTACTAGCTTCTTCTTCCATCGTGTGATGATATAGACAATAGCAATAGTACGCACAGTCCAAGATAGAGAAGTGGATAGCTAGCGATCTAGCGATCAAACGATAAGATACCCTTTTCTCGAGGGGTATCTTTTGCAATTTTTCACCTGAGATATCTTTCTACTTTGTCGACTCTTGCCTGAAATATTGCTATCACTAGTAACTCCTCGCCCGTCAACGTTGCAATTCTTTGAATAATAGATATATCATTTGCAAATATCCACCTTAGAGTTGGTCGGCGGTCGGAGATATAAGTGTTCAACTTTGATACATATCATATGCACAAATAAAAAAAATGACAAGATACTTACTACTCCTCCTGTTATCAACAGTTGCAATTGTATCATATGGCTATGAAGGAACGTCCGAAGTAGTAGATCAACGTCGTGCTACTAATAATAATTTAAGAGTGCCATCATCTCCAGTTGTTGCCACTACTTCACAACAACATAAAGATCTCAACGAGCATAAAGATCTAGCAATATTAAAGGATTATGATTTCACTAAATCATTGCGTGATACACACTATGCACTTTTATCCCAACAACAACAACACAAACAAGATCTCTCCCATAAACAAGATATCGAAGTGGACGAACGTCATTTATCATCATCCTTCTTGGAGATATGTTTACCAGAATCATCACCTTGTAGTAACCTCCCCTCCTCTTTATCAAACTCGACGTCTCTATCTTCAACATCAAAATGTTGTCAAGGTGGATGTTCATCAACAACTAATACATGCTTCTGTCAACAGACTGGTAATGTCTGTTTTAATAATGGCATGACAGATCTGTTTTGTTGTTCGAATTTTTGTGGTAGTAATGGTAGATGTGTTGATCAAGATACTTCTGATGCCGACCCATCTTTAGAGAGTGAAGAGATTGATGAAACCGAGAGTACCGAAGAAAGTACGACAGAGAGCAAAGAAGATGAAAGTGACAGTAGCAATACAGTGTCATCTGATGAAGTTGATTTCAACTTGGATCAACATTCAACGAGTTTGAAAATGTATACTACCGATTGCACGCCTGATGAACGTGTATGTTTTAGTAATAACTCATGCTGCTCAAAGAACTGCGGGACAACGTCTGGACGATGCGAAGAGGCTGTCTCTCCTCCTCCACCACCTCCACCACCTCCTCCACCAGCTCCAAGTCCCCCTACTAGTCAAAAGACAGCAAACTGTAATCCACAGCATTATGTATGTTTCAATAATGGTTTGGCGGATTCATCATGTTGTTCTAATCAATGTGGTAGTAATGGAAGATGTACTGCTCCTGGAAGTGTTGTTGTAAGTACACCAAACCCCACACCCAAGCCTATTACGCCGAAACCCACACCAAACCCAACACCGAAGCCTCAAGTTAGCCCCACACCCAAGCCTACACCCATGCCTCAACAACAAGCTCCTCAACCAAGCAGCAGTAATTGCAAGGCAGAAAATTATGTATGCTTTAATAATGGTATGCCTGATATGTCATGCTGCTCGGGACAGTGCGGATCTAACGGACGATGTACTGCGCCAGGAGCCTCTGGCAAGACTACCGCTAGTACTCCAACGAAGAATCCAAGTCGAGCACCAACTCGTAAACCAACACCGCAACCAATTCCCTCGGGTGTATTCTCCGGTAAGACAATTCCAACTATCAATCCACCAACATCCACAGCTGCCATTCAATACCGAGGTGGATGTACAAATCCCACTGAAACAAAAGTCACAGTTGAGATACAAACAGATGAGTGGGGAGGTGATGTCGGGTGGAACTTGGTCAAACAGAGTAATAACCAAGTCATGTACAATTTACCAAACGGTACCTATGGCTTATTCCATTATGATAAAGTTGATATATGCGTACCTAATGGTATGTATAACTTTACAATTACTGACCGGTACGGTGACGGCATCTGTTGTGCGTATGGCGATGGATCACTCAAGATATCAATTAATAATCGTGAGATAATCAATGTCAAACAGTATGGTAAGTCACTATCGGAATTGATCAATGTGGGGTATGATCCAACACTTACCATGACGGCACGAGATCATATGTATTTGAATGCACATAACAAACGTCGGACACAATGGTATGCTGAGAATAATGTACCTGATGTACCGTTAGTTTGGAGTCATGCCTTGGCAGAAGAGTCGAGATTATGGGCAGAAGAATTGTTGGTAAACTGTAGTGTAGCAGGCATTGAACATGAGCCTGGAGTGCCAGATGGCGAAAACCTGGCAAAGAATACTGGCTCCGTGAATGCAGATGGTGGTGGATGGGGACAGTTGTACCCTCCTGATAATATCGTGGGCCGATGGGTCGAGTTTGAGATAGAAAGAGACTATCCTGGTAATGCACACTTGACTCAAGCATTGTGGAGAGCAGGCAAGTACATGGGATGTGGAGAGTCGGTGAAAGAGTTTAGAAATGGAAAGTGTCGTATCCAAGTTTGTCGGTATGCTAGAGCTGGAAATTGTGACATGGCAAGATTTGAGGCCACTATCGGTAGGAATTGGCTACCACCAATGTTGGAAGAGACGTCCAGATGTGGTCCGAACTGTCCAAGTGACTTTTGCTTCTAAGTGAGTATAGTGTTGAATGTGAGTTGAATAGAGTTCATAATTCATAAGATGAGATGTGAGTGAGATACTGATAGAACTACCTTTATAAAGAGGAGGAAGACTAGTTGTATCTTTTATGCACTTGTCACCTCAACCTTCTTCTTCGACAACCATTCGTGAGGAAACAACCTTTGCAGTTTTAGAATTGGAGTTCTTCCTTCGACTAAACTCCCATCATAAATGCACGAAACAAAGAAACACGTAATATTCTCCTTCGATCTACTATCTTTAAAGCCTCTCTTCCGTTCAGGAGTGTCACCGAAATCAGTATATTTACGTGTTTTAACCTCAAGAGGACATTTGGTCAAGTCAAACTTCACAATGCAATCATATAATGGGATATCCAATGCCTCCACTTGGCTCAGAATGGTTTCTGAATGATCAAAGAAGAGTCTAAGCTGAATCATATTGGCATTGATCTCTAGTTCCTTCAACTTTGCAGCATCTCTTTCATCTTCGGGTAATATTCTTGGCACGTATCTACCTTGAAACTGTCCAACATTCGCATCAGTACATGGCTTGCAACAGGTGGTTTCATGACCGCTCAACCAATCATCCTTCTGGCAAGCTCTTGAGCAATATGACATCAGTCCACAGCCATTACATAGTTTAACTTCCGTCCTGCTAAGTGACTTGTTACATCTGCAGCAGTATGAACCATTGAGATCAAGAATACATCTCACCATATTCAATAGCTTCTTGCAATTGACATTATTTGTGATTTTGACATTCAGTTCTAAACTACTCAGCTTTTGTTCTATACTACATCGCTTGCTTCTGATTGCTTTTGCAGTCTTCTTGTGTAATACAACACTGAAGATATCATTGAAAATTCTCTTTATGTAAACGAAGAGCGATTCTTCATTGTCCCCTTTCTTGTCAAACGATTCGTGTACCCCAAATCTTTCGATGAAAGTCAAACACAACTCAATCAGCCCACCACGGATGGCAAAGGCGATTTTGGTATCATTCGAGTAAAACATTCCATTGTTGTATTCCTTGAGTATTATGTAGTCTAACAATACTGCAACGTGTACAGCCCACTCATCGTTACTTGTGTTGTCACCTAAACCAATCAGCTCAGTGATGACATCTTTGTCAACACAGCTCACATTTGCAGTTAGACGCAGAAGAGCGGTGGATGAATCTGTTGTCCAACCCTTAATCTTTGTTTGACATATCAAACCAACCACTAACGAGACTGTACACTCAGGATCATACTCTTTACTAATAATAGGAGTTGTGCCAATGGTCTCCAATCTTTCTCTACCTTCTTCTGTTTGTGTATGAGCTGCTTTAATTAACCTATTGACTGTTGCCTTGCCTAATCTAACAATACTAACACAGTGATCAGTTTGAAGCTCCTTTGTAATATCAGGTCTGCAGTCTTCCTCCCAGAATCCCCACTGGATAATAGTCGTAAGTAGTCCCTCATATTGTAAAAGTGTATCAATAATCTCCTCGCCTTTGGTTTTATCTAAATTATTAACTGATTTGAGTATCATATTGTTAATTAGACAAACAAAAGTATATATTGTGTCTACCCAATGCTTGTTACTTTTGAAAAATTGACGCTTTGTATCATTGCACATGCATCTAACTAATAGGCCAATATTATGAGCTATTTGTAATCTGCAGCTTTCTTCTTGTGCCTCTGCCTTAAGAAGAATTCTCACCCACGATGACGGCGTCTTCAAATCACCTCCACCTACATCCAGCATAACTTTGACAAATGTGTCGTCTTCGCATCTCTGTAGAAACCTAAATACAGTTGATAGTATACCACTTTGTTCATATGAGATTCCATTGGAATCATTAATAGATCCATCTCCTAATGATTTCGTGGCTTTATTATTACCCTTCCTAAGCAGTGCCACAGTTTTTGAGATATTGGCAGTGCCATTAGCAGTAGCAAGACTTTTTGCTGCCTTACGTTGTTTCCCTCTCTCCTTTTTCTTCGGCGGCATACCTAATTATTTGTGATATGAGATGATAAAGTAGACAAGTTGTTGATTGAAGATTGAAGATCCTATCATGCACCAGTAAGGGTTGAGTTTTTAGTCACGATAATCTCTGTGTATCAGACCACCGCTGCCCGAAACTACTACCCAGTTAATAATAAAAGAGAGCTAATACTGTAATAATTATACTATTTGGGCAGCATATGAGCACAATTGATACGATACGCTTGAAAGGCAAAGGCCAAAGTTCATGAGTTTGTTGCACACTCTCATAAAAATTCAAAAGGATACCTGACATGGTATCCCCCGGAGTGATAAGTCTGACGGCACGACATTCGGCTGATCATATAACACTTATACCATGACGAAGAACACGCCACGCCTATCAACATCATCAACATCAATAAAACTATTCTGTTTAGGAATATTCTTGTTACTATATCTTAATCTTAATGCGTCATCAATCATCTTACATAAAAGTAGAAATTTCATCTCAGATGATTATGATTATGATGCACCGTCTCGTGTTGATTATAAACCAAGAAGTACCTCTGTACGTGCCGTCTCTTCTAAAGCACAAGATTATGATAAACAACAGAATATAGACACTATAGAGACAGCAGTCAATACTGCAGAGAAAGTAGATACCACTTCTACACCAAATGAAGATGAAGATGATCAAAAAATTACTAATCATTATGGACAAAGTACATATTCTAAGAATGATATGTATAAAATGATACAAGATAGCAAGGATTGTATTGCTAAGAGAGGTAAAATTGCTTGGTTAATGAGGTGCGTCTTGTGTTTCTATATGTGTGTGTTTTTTGTGTACATGTATTCACCATATTCATATCTAAACTTTTTATAATTCATGCACCATAAACTATAACTTTAGCTTTCCAAACAGTGGTACATCCTTCACATCACTTCTAATACGATACGCGTCCAATACAACCTGTGCAACAAATTATGGTATGGAAAGTCATATAGGTAAAACAACTGGTAACTCTGTTCCAGTTTATAATTGGAGTAAAGATGGACCGTATTGGATACACCCTCCTGATATGGTTGATACTGCTACAACTAGTGCTGATGTAAAGGAGGAGGAAGAGAAGAAGAATGATTATACAGTAACATCCAAAGTATCAAAGGCCGGAGTATACTCCTTACCGCCATCAACAGCATCAATATTAACAAAGACACATTGTGGATCGCGATGTGTCTTCTGTCCACCACAACGGTATATAGAAAGTGATATAAGTTTCTTAATTGAGTGTTTAAGCGGTGCAAAAAGAGTTACTGAAGGTAAATCTTATAATACCAAGAAAGCAAAATATAAGAAAGAATATGTAAGCTATCATCCGTCAGTTGTTGAAAAGGCAATACACTTGATACGTAATCCATTCGATAATTTAATATCAAGATTCCATCATGAACAGAAGGAACATAAGAAAAGAGTCACAAGTGGACAAAAGGATAAACAAGGACTTACAGCCTCTGCATGGGTTGAACGATATAGTAATGATGTGCCGGGGTTTAAGAAATGGTGTATGGATGAGGATCGATTATTTCATGAGGCAGAGAAACAAATGGATTGGAACAAGTTTGATTATCCGGAAGATATTACAAAGAGTTTTGTGGGTGTTTCGTGCCATGCTGGTAAGAATGATATGTGGCTATATCTGTGTTCTTCAGTTTTTCTTGGTTCTAATAACCTGCTCCCTTGTTGCAGAGTTCGTTCGATATGTTGCTTGGCATGTATTAACAATCCAATCAATCAACCTATTAGATATACCAGTACTACATGTTCACTACGAAGACTACTCGACTAACCTTGAAAAGTCTACAGATACAATGCTTGACTTCTTGAATCTAGAACGGAAAGGAAAGTTGCCATACTTTGATTCGAACAAGAATTACTCGCAATACTTTACCAATGAAGAAAGAGCAAGTGCTAGTGACTTGATGAAACGATTGGTGAATGCAAAAGATGATAGTGGTTTGGGTATCAAATTACTGGAGCGCTATTGGGTTTCACATGATTTTGATAAGTTGAGAGATCAGACATTGGATAGTACATGAGTAAATATCAGTGCATGTGTGAAATGAATGAATGCAGAAAGAAGTGTCTATTGGATTGACATGTTCTAAAGTGATTGTGCAAGTGATGGGAGAGCGTTTAATGAACTAGATAAAGAGACAGAGTATATGAACTATGTACTACTTTAGTTTAGGACTGTCTAGTCTGCTGTGTTTGAGTTTCAAACTCAAATCAAAAACAGCCTCCTGATGGACAACTTGGCTCGCATGGGCTGGAATCTGTAGAAGAGAGATAGTTTGAATGATTGTAATTAGTGAGAGGCGGCTTGGTAAGGCGATCAAACTTGACAAACATAGTGTGTAATATCTCTGTCTACTTACCTTTCAACATTGGAACCAAATAGTTGTCAGCATCAGTCGCATTATATGTCGACATCCCACAGTTGCCAGGTTTGGCATATCTACAAACTTGGATATGACATTGGCCTCCATCATAAGCTTTTACACTCTCTCCACAGCCAAGGTACTTGGATGACCTCCACAACCTATGAGAAGAAGAAGGATATATTGTAAGATTGGATAGGTACAAAGTAATGAGAATATAGAACTGCAATCTACTTACACTTGAGTCAATTGAGCATTATCGGGGTATGACAATCCAATTTCTCCTTCTACCCAGCTCTTTACAATCACTATATAGAAGAAATGACAGGATAGAGTCAAAATATCAGATCAAGTGAGATGAGGAGAGGAGGATACCAATAGAATGAAACAGTATATTGAACAACTCACGTTCTGGTGAATATAGCTGTCCATCCTCGTCAATCAAACCTTTGTTCATGCCAAGATTCTCTCCTTCTTTCACATTCGGTTCATGTTCAATGTTATCCGAGTCACAATCATCTAACAATTGTTCTGCCCATAATCTCGACTCCTCTGCAAGTTGTGGTGACCATGTCAAAGGTACATATTCCCTATTGTACATCTCATGCCACTTCTTACGACGTTTGTTATGCGCTTCAAGGTACTCTACATGACGTTGTGTCATGCTTGATGTAGCATCATAACCTGGGCTTATCAAGTGTGTATTATTCTTCGAATAACTTGTCACATGAACAATCTCCCGTCCGTCCAAGTATAGCTTATAGTAACCACAATCTCCTGCTATATCGCACAATCCATCTCCCCACTCATCCGAAATCAAGAAGGTCAACTTAGAAGATGATTGTACACATACATCTACTTGATCAAATGAGTATTGTGAATATGGACCGCCCTCTGTAATAATCGAGTCATCATTCTTAGTTACCTCCCATTTGATATCGCCTCCATGTAAATCAGTTTGTATCTCAAATGATAATAATGTTTCGTTAACTCCACATTTATTTGTGAATTCATTCTCAGTTATTAGTGATACTTGCTCTTCCCCTTCTCCCATATTGATTGATTGAAGCTGTTCCAAGTTCATATCAAAGTCATCTGTTCCCTTTTCATCGTCGTCGTTATCTCGTAAAGATGTATCAGTCTTACTCAGCAGTTCAGGCCTATCGATTTCCCATGGTTGTAGCTCCTCTTCAGCATAGACATCATCGACATATAACGGTTCAATTGATATCAATACTGTGCCGACATTGCAACTACTGCCAACCTCTTCTCCTGTTGCGTCATCCTTGATACATGCTTTATACTCACATGTATCATATCCTGAGTATTCATTATCATTTGGTATATAGATGATATTGTTATCATCCGTAACTGAACATAATCCATGCTTGCCATTGGCAACAATTGATGATAGTATAAGTTGTGAAGTAAAGTCTGGCATACCCCATCCGTTTATGTCCGTGTTCATTATGAAGTCATTGAAGAGGACATTGATTTTGATTGTTTCTCCAGAATATGTTGTTGCCTCATCTTCTATTGTTTGTACTGACTTTGATGTCGGTTCTTCTTGTTGTTGTTGCTCAATATTTGATACTGAATCTTCTTTGTCTGTGTCTTTTGGTACCTCAACCAATTCAAATGTTGACTCATCTACCTCTTCCTTCTTCTCATCCTCAATCTGAGCCTCACTCTGAACTAAATCATCAACTTCACACTCCTCAAAGTTACAGTCATTCATAGGATCTCGTGATACATATGATCCATTAGCACATTGTTTCATATCCATTGGGCATACCATTCCAAAGCTAATACTTTCAATTTCCTCCTCTTTTCCGTCTTCGATCTCAATCAATGCCTCAATCTGATCAATCATATCGACTTCGCACTCCTCAAAGTTACAATCATTCATAGGATCTCGTGAAACGAATCTCCCATTAGCACATTGTTTCATATCCATTGGACATACCATCCCAACACTAATACTTTCAATCTCCTCCTCCTTCTCTATCTCTATCGCTGCAATATCCTCCTCAATAACCTCACTCTGAATCTCCTCAACCGAATCACCACCACCGCCACCACCATAGTCTTTACCAGTACAATACATTCGATTACAATCATCTAAACAACAATATTCAACCATACCAGGTGTTTTAGTTTTACGATTGCATAATGTATTTAATGTCGTACACTCATTAGTTTGTTGTAATAAGTTTGGTGCCGTGCATCCTACGAGTGATGGTGGGGGGCATGTGAACGATGATGTGGCTTCCTCGATGACAGTTGCAGTGGTAGTAGTTTGAGGAGGAGGGATAGTGGTAGTAGTTGGAGGGATTGTAGTTGTTGCAATCTTTTCCTGTAGGGGATCCTTCGACCAAAGAACCTGTTGCAACTCGGCGCTTCCATCATCATCGTCATAGATGTTCTCCCAAAAGGCTGAAGTAGTAGTAGATAGTAACACTATTGCAGTTACTAAAAACCTCAGTGCTGAATAAGGCGAGATCTTCATAATACCACGTGTCGTGCGATGATACATCCTATTATATTGTTGAGTAGGTCGTCGATTCATTATTAGTAAATCGTCTCGAGAGTTCACAATTTTAATGTCATATAGTGTATGTAGTATAGTTAGGAAGAGGATTGGTATGTAGATTAGTATTGTGAGGAGTAGTTCAGTGTTTTTGTTCATTGTTTGGTGAGTGGGTAGAGGAGATCTTCCCCTTTGCAATGGCCGCTCCTCGGCGGCAAGTGGCAAGTCAAATTCTCACTGCTTTTCTACAATGGGAAAGGCCCATGACTTCATGATACATAATCGTATTGTGTCGATACGATACAAAACATTACGTGCTTACTAAGACACCTATCTTTCCACATGTAGGCATGTCAGCCGCCTCTTCATCTCAAATAAATCTCATTATTCATTTTTTTGGAGCAGACCTTGTTGTAGTATTAACTAAAGGTGCGTCGATGACGGCGGCTGTATTGTAACAATAGAGATCCTTCTTTTCCCAGCGCTTTATTGCAATGGTGAAAATGTTTTGTGATCTCCGGCCGTAAGCTCTTTTTCCTTCCATAAAGTAACCTCCCCTACAAAAACAACTGATGTTGTGTACTCCCTCGAGATGCAATTTGATTGGTTGGCTCTCCCTACTGGTGATGGTATCTGGCCTTGGCTGCTCTCTCCTTAGCTGCAATATTCTGATGCGGCTTTAAAAATTCCGACCTATGTGGTGGCGGAGAGTTAGTATACCATCATCGTGGGTTGAGAGTTTTAGGGGAGGTTACTTGTTCATTTTGTCTCATTGCATCATTACTATCAAATACAAACATCAACCCTCATCTCTTTATTCCACAAAATCACAGGTATTTTATATAAACATATATAAATCATGCCCAAGCAAATCACCGATATTCGTGACTTCCTCCAAAAGGCACGTCGTAAGGATGCCCGTTTAGTCAAGATCCGTAAAAGACCTAACAAGACAAAGTTTAAGATCCGTTGTTCACGTCTACTATACACATTGGTAATTGACGATAAGGAAAAGGCTGAGAAGTTAACACAGAGTTTACCTCCAGGTTTGAAGAGAGAGGATATCTAAACTTATATTATATAAAAAATAATATGATATATTATCCCTACTTATGAACCTGTGTTGATTTATCATCTCATTCATGGCTGTGTCACGTCTCCGTGTATCAGTTCTCTTCTAATCAAAACATAGTAACCAAGTGGAAATGAAAATGTTAGAGTTGTCACTACAGTCGCCGTCGGTCTTCGTTCATCTACAATGGAATAGTCTATGCTATGCCCTTGCAACCAACGAGTACCCAGTACCACCTGGTTTACTGTTTCACTGTCTAATTGGACAGCATGCATATCAAGATACACAACTATCTCCACCACACATAAGTCTTCCTGTCTTGAGACTGAGACTTTGATTCGCATATCATATGTTCCAAGGCTCTTAGTTTAAGCCACTTCTACTCAGCAGGCTAAACACTTCTGGGCTAGCATACATAACATGAGTGTTTCGTGGGTATGGCCATGCTATCTGTTCCTCAGAGTGCTCGATTTGCATCCTTGGCTATCTACTTATGAGAGCAAGACAACATGAGACTACCATATGAGACAACCAAAATTGAGAAAATTTTCTCACTCTTCCCTAAAAGTTTGGTCTTGACGAAGGAACAATCTGCTGCGGCCATCAATCAAAGCAACGGCATCAACCATACAATAGAGATTAACCATGAGGATCTACAGAGTCGCAGCGTCCCTTGTTCTACTGCTCAAAACAGTACAGGCATTCGCTCCACTTCATCTCGCCAGTCGATCAAATAACTCGCAAAAACAAGGAGAATGGCAACAAAGAACAAATAATCATCATGCATCATCAACAACAACTTCACTCTTTGCAATTGCAACAGCTGAAATGGCACCTCGAAATCTACCCCCATTAGAAGATTGGGCAACTAATTCGGGTATACAGAAAGTTGACGGTTTAGAATTATATACCGAAGATGGATTAGATTGGCAATACATAACAACACAAGATATACCAACTGGAACAACACTCATGTTTATACCCGCGGATGTATGCCTATCTAGTTCGGCAGTTGCACAGGAATTAAATGCAATGAGTCCAAGTGGAGGCGTGGCATCTGCGGTTGATAAACTTAATAAAATTGGTGGTGGTAGTAGTGTTGCTGACTTCTATCTTTTTGTAAAGTACCTAGTTGAATTTGAAGCACAAGAGAATTCACCATACTTTGCATGGTTAGACAGTTTACCACGATTATATTACAATTCGGTATCAATGACAGACTTTTGTTATGAATGTTTACCACCATTGGTATTTTCATTAAGTCGATTAGAGAAGGTGAAGTTTGATAATTTCAAACAGGTATTATCAAATGTTGATGTTGTATCCGATTATATTAAGAGTAACGAGGAGGTATTAAAGTGGGCATTTAATGCCGTGTATACACGTGCCTATGCTGATAAGGATGGACAGGGTAGTGATGTTACCATTACACCATTGGGTGATATGTTTAATCATGCAACCTTTCCGAATGTGGAGGTATACTTTGATGAGAATATGAATGGTATGGTATATACGACACAGGATGTTGCGGCGAATACACCACTTACTATTAGTTATGGATGCAA
>Ga0075437_12461_pt1 | contig 15823 bp, 14 predicted proteins | sample MintriMetagenome_FD_74266 | JGI IMG/M metagenome (GOLD analysis project Ga0075437, IMG submission 74266) | Marine eukaryotic communities from Monterey Bay, USA to study complex ecological interactions - Minidiscus trioculatus and... | ecosystem: Environmental > Aquatic > Marine > Unclassified...
GAAGTCATTTGCATCATTATCATCATTACAGCACGAGTCACTGCGTGGGTCAATACGGGGATCTATGCGAGGGTCAATAAGAGACTCATTTTCTGATAACAAGCCATCAGGGTCTTTAACTTCAGACTCCAATCATAATGCACAAACACGAATGTCAATGTTATCTCAATTATCAAATGTGTCGAATGATGAGAGCGATATAGCGGAAAGTATGCGAACTGCCAATACCTCGAATATGTCGTCACCACAAAGCCAACACCGTAAACAACTCTCACAACAATCACAGCAGACATCAACTCCATTTCAGGTTGGCAATCATAAGACGCCAGCCACTAAATGGTATATGAAAATCAAACCAACCGAAATGCAATCCTCGGGTGAATCAGGTCATATTAAACCAAAAGTCTTACCCCAAGAATTAATACGAAGACATCAACGTATTGCTTTCTTGGGTATAATGCATGATAATTTATCAAAAGGATTTGTTAATATATTAGATATGAATTCAAATCATCGTTGGGAACAGGTATATATACTGTTTCCGAGCGATGAATGTTTAATGAATCATTTGGCAAAGAATTATCGTGATCAAAGTGTGGAACAGTTGATATATAACAAGAAGGAATGCCGTAAGACATTGTTGAAACTCTTATCACCGGTAGTGGATGATTTACGATTCTTACAATATGATCAATTAATGCACTGCGGATCATATTGGGATTGGAAAGATCCAGGAGGTTTCATTCATATATCACCATTGACATGGGGAGCAAATCCCAAGACTTGTCCGGCAATGAATTACTATTGGAACAGCCGAGTACCTAGTCCGGAATATCGAGTTTATCGAGAGGGATTGGGTTACTTGTTGGATACTGCCAAGCCATTTGACGATACTGCTGATTCGCTAGAGAATACAATTCACGAAGAAGAACGAGAACACTCGTCTTCATCCATTGAGGAACAAACATAGGAGAGAGTTCATGAGTTGTCTATCAGCTGCACAGGTACAGGACTGGGATGGCATGATAGAGTGAAGAATTTAACATTACTCTACATAAATTTAGACGGCTACTTGTACCTAATACGAACCTCAGTTGCTCTTATCTACAAAGAATCAAGATAGTTGTCAGGTCCTCTTTTCGGCTTTATATCTTGAACTAAAGAGCGCAAATTAGGCCCAGTATACTTTTGAGGAGGCGGTGCACTTTGCTCTGCATCAGGAGATAGCTTATCAAGGTAAGCTCCACTAGATGTTTGAGCAGTATTCGGTTGCTGCTCAACAGAAGGATAGACTTGTTGGTCTTCTAACTTCTTTGTCCTAGGGTCCTGCTCTGCCTTTGTTTGTTGTCTCTTCTCTTCTTCAGTGGCAGCTATGAATGACTGTCTCTGTGAATCGATCATCGCTTGAGCAAGTTTATCTTCAACCGACTCTTCAGGAGATGTATCTTTTACTAAAGGCTGCATTCTGTTTACTTTCTTCTTAGGAGAAGAGTCTTTGATATTTATTGTGAGCTAGTTTAATTGTTAAGCCATCTCACTTCATCTATACATAGCTAGCTAGCTCACTTACTCTCTTGTCCTTTGATTGCTGGTGGTTGTTTCTCTCCCTCCTCTGAACTTTTGGAGTTGCTCTCTTCTTCTTTTTTTGGAGTACCCTTTGACTTCTTTGCAGCTGCCGCCTTTGCTTTTGCTGCCTTCTTAGCGGCCATTTGCTTCTTCTTTAACGCCGCTGCCTCTTCTTCTTTCTTTTGTTCATAGTTATATAATGCATAGCCCAATGGATAAGATGCGACCACAGCCGCAGCTCCAAGTTCAAGATTTGAAAAGTTTATACTATTTGGTTTGACTGATACTTCTAATTGACCATCTTTCTCGCCGCCACTTCCTATTGAAGGCAAGCTAATCTTCCAACGTTTCTTTGTAAAGAAGTCAATGAATCCCTAGAGTATCAAACATTCATGTAGTGTTAGTAAAGAGTATAACTGTTGACGTATTAACATTATATATATCTTATGCACAAAACTGCTTACCTTATCTGACTTTTGAAGCTTCAACCAACTAGCTTGATCGACATAATCTTCAGGTTTATCATATGAATATAATGCTCTTAATAGTTGTTCCTCAGGTGTTAACTTAGGATCTGTGCCCTTTTGCGGTGGAGATATTTCAACTGTTGTTTGTGGCGCTTTGACAAGCACTCCTAATACCTTCCTCTGAAAGAGTATCATACATTCATGCAGTGTTAGTGAGTGAATATTGTTTGACATATTGCATATTATGCATACATAGTATCTTATGCACAAAACTGCTTACCATATCCCCATCAAAGTACTCTAATACCCGAACTAAGTATTCTGTATCAACTGTTAGTTCTATCTTTGTAGGTTCGTTAGCTGATATGTAACGTTATGATATAGAGATAACACGAGAAGCGTGTAAGATATGAGATATTATGATAAGATATGCAATAAGGAACATAAGATATGCACACTATATATGCACTTACTAACAGCAGCCGATGCCTGTGTAGAAGATAATAGTATAGGGGTAATAGTAGTTGCGACAACTTTGGCTAGAAAGTTCCTCCTATTGAATTCATCTTCATTATGTGATTGCTGCATGAACAATGCACTATGACTTTGTTGGATATTGCATTGTTTTGTTGCAAGTTGTTGTGGTGAAAAGGAGAAGGCCGCAGCGACCGCCACAAACCCAACAACAAGTATTATTGAATAATGATATATCATGATAGATTATGTGTATATTATGAATATATTATGAGTGGTAGAGGAGCGCCATTGTCATCGTTGTGCCGCTTTACAAAGGGAAGTTAGCTCTGCATTTGTATTGAAACTTGAAACACGTACTCATATCTATTAGTACTCGTGTTGATCGTGGTCTTGGAGAGCTGGCGTGCTCTTTCTTACTCAACGCTTATATTTATCGCCAAACACCATTTAGTTAGCGATTATTATGTCTTTGCATGTGCCATTTCAGAACAACAACTGCAAATTCCGACGGCACTTCAACTCGTTGCATGCTAAAACATCGAGAGAGTGTGCGATAAGTACTCAAGAGTATGCTGCTGTGATATCTTGTCACGGTGGAGAGGAACAGCTCATAATTCATTGCAATTGCAAATAAAACATAATAAACAATCCAAAGCAATGACAACAACAACCAAATTATCATCATCGACAGTATCGATTCACAGTATGTGCTCGTCAAACCGAGTAGAAAAGGAGAATTGCAATAATAGTACAATAAAATCTGTTGCTAGTCCACGTCGGTCTACGGCATCGGCTACTCGCGGCATACGAGGTCGACGACGACTCAAATCAGCCCTTTACTTTGCCTTTGCGATACTCTGCGCATATTGTTCAATACTACCCACTACAATACATGCCTTTGCTACCACTAGAGTCAATCGACGATCAGGATTATATGAACGAAAGTCGGAATGGGTAGAGAGATCAGTACAATACTATTCTACAGTCATGAGGAAAGCACCGAGTAATAAGAGTAGTAGTCAAACTTCTCAACTACCTCATAATAAGATTGATTCTACTAGTGACAACGATATTGCAACAACCCAAGATGAAGAATTTGTTAGATTGGCAACTAAACATTACTATGCTAGACATTTAATCAAGAGAGGAAGTTGGGAGCAGGCTGAGAAGGTACGTCGTTGTCTTGTGTATTCGTGGTATCTTATATTTTGTACACATGATATGAGCAGGTATCTCCCTATACTTTGTGCACATGATACCTATGAGCAAAAACTCACACCTCTCTCCTCTCTCTTACTTTACAGCTATACCGACGTATCATCAATGAGCTGTCATCTGAAGATGATGGACATTGTGATCATTCCAAGCTTGCTGTATCGACTCTATTACTATCTCTACACATGCAGAGAGTTGGAGATACCAAAGGAACTAGGGCAGTCTTCCTCAATTTCTTCCGTCGTGTGGCCATGGATGAAGATGATGATGAGATTGAATGCTCATGCTCTGCTAAAGTATTGCAAGCATATGCTTTGTTTGAAATGAAGAATGGTCATGAGAGAAAGTCACTTGAAATTATCAAAAAGGCGGTACAAATGGATAACGAGTTGAGTCCGGTGTTAGGTTGGAAGCAGTTTAGAGATGTCCAGGAAGGTAGAAAGTACCAGCCTACTGTAAGTTTCAACAGAGCGTATTCTCCTCTTGATCGAAAGATTCAAAACAAACATCACAAGGAGAGTTGTGGAACCTCTCCCACGGACGATGCAAAGTATGTTCCTATCAGGAGAAGAGAGATTTTCTCCGCCGGTGGTCAATGAGATGATTGATGTTTGGTATATATGTCTGTAAAGAGTATATGGATTGTTGTGTGTAGAGGTTCTCAGTGTCTACCTCAGACTATATGTAAAGCTAGTTGTACTGTAATGAAACAGATCATATCTACTCTTACTTCTCTACTCTAATACTTTTCTACTCTATTTTGTCCACTAACATATATATCATAGTACCTCTTCACCTACTTCTACCCAAGCAACACAAACTGCAGCCAAATGTCATACCTCCGACCATAATAAATAGCCACCCACACAGCAGCGAGTTTGATAAGTATTCCTGCAAGCTCCCGCCACAGTCCGCTGCCAATCGCCTGTTGATACCAACACTCTGCCAAATCATGAAGAAGATACCAATGATAATGTAGATTGCAATAACCGGATCGTAACAAAGTACATCCTTGACTCGAGCCATGCTTTTCGGACGAGTGTGTGACGAATCAAGTGTATTCTCAAGTACTACATTCTTCATACTTTTCATGACTGACAACTTCGGTTTATCACTTGAAGCTTTTGTAGTGTCCTCCTTAATTACCTCTGCTTTAATAAATGGTGCCTCATTATCCTCTTCCGGGAATTCATATGTAATCTTGGCGCTAATGTATAGTGCTGCCAATATGTTAATTAAGCTTAGCCAAGCGTTGAGAACTAACCAATTTGAAGCGGATTGGCAATCAGCACTACCATATCCTCCATAGTGAGAGCTCCAAGCGATCGACTTACCCGTAAATACTATGGGAGGTATGTTTAGACTCATAGCCACTGTAAGATATAAACAAAATGGAGATCGACAGAGGTTTGCAAGCTGTCCATTTGCCATTCCACATGCCTTGCAGGGCAGAGTTAACACAGTACCAATCACTTCACATCCTCCTTTGAGTATCTTGCTTAATGATTCACATAGAATAGCCGCCATGGTTGTTTCTTATTGTTAATTGTATACAGTATTAACCTACTTATGTGCTAAACGTGTTGTTTATTCTAATAATTCAGCTCTTATTATTTGTTTGCCGATACCAAAGACCAATAAACACTTGCCGATACGACGATAGTAAGATACTTTTTCACAATTTATTTTTACTGCAATGGTACCGTATGCTTTCAATTTCCTTTTGATAGACTATCGATGAAACTATTTATAAGAGAGTACTACTTGTTGTTGTATTACTAGGAACAAAGAGTATATGATGATCAACTCCAACGCTTGGATGTTGTCAATACAACAACACTGCAACGCCTCAACTCCAACGCAAAAAAAAATGACAAAGAGTAGGATACCTTTTGCGTACAAGTAATTTGGCTATCGTCCAATAGGCGCGGAATTGATTGATATATAATAATGAGGGGGCGCCGACTGTTTGTTGCCTTAATCGTTGCTGTTGTTTCAGCTGACGGCAGCCAATTTAGCAGCAGTCTACGCTCAACTCTCATCAATTCTAATCCCTCACTGACATCAATTCATAAAAGAAGTGTCATTGAAAGAGAGGCAAGTGTCAATCCATTCCAACCAACTATACGTGCCTTAAAGTTCTGGAGATATGTCGGTCCTATTGTGGTGAATTATAAATGTACAGAGTATTGGTATAAGATTGCATATAAGAATGATCCGGTGAGTAGAATAAAAGATGCATATCATGTGCACAAATTTTGATTGCAAAGATACCCATCAACCTCATCAATCAATTATTCTTAGACGAGACGTCATAATACTTGGGAAAAGCTACATACAAAGCATGCACCGACAGGACTGAAAGTTATATTGGAGCTACGAGGTCTTTACGTTAAGATTGGGCAAGTAATGTCAAGCAGGAAAGTCCGCGTTTGTATTGTTTTATCAACATATGTGTGTTCAATGTGAAGTCTTGTTGATTTGGCTGCTTCATTTGTCCCCTCCATTGCATTCATTTGCTTGCCCTTGCAACCCACATGTACTGACATATGTTATGTTTACCTCTCCTCATCTTAATAAACTGTGAAACGCGCATCTTCCAGAGCCGACTTTATACCTCGACAGTATGTCGATGTATTTTCTACATTACAAGACCAAGTAGATCCTTGGGATGTTGAGAGAATAAAAAGTATAATCGGTGATTCATTGCAGTCTTATCAGAATTTAGATATGGATGATGTATTTGATAGCATCGGAGAAGTGCTAGGGAGCGCCTCAATTGGTCAAGTTCACAAATGCAAATTATCAAAACAATATGGGGGAGACACTGTAGCAGTCAAAGTGATGCATCCAAATGCAGAAACTTTATTCAAAAACGACTTTAAAGTCTTTCGTACATTGTGCAAGGTGGCATTACCAGGATGGTGAGTAAAGTATTGTTATTGTATTACATGTATGGTACATTTTACTGCACGTAATTTATACTCATCTTATCACTGCATAACATAGGGACCCGATACTAAAAGAATTAGAAATGCAGATGATGACAGAGTTTGATTATATCAATGAAGCAAACAATCTACAAGTCTCAAGTTGTGAGAGGAAACATGAGAAACAGTCCCTATAAAAACAAAGTTGTGGTACCGCAGCCGAGAATAGATTTATGCTCAAAGAACTTACTTGTCATGGAGTACTTGCCTGGAAAGAAATTAGCAGAGTATATTGAAGATAGACTAGCCTCGATACTCGGTGGTGATGTGGTATCTGCTAGAAAAGTACTTAAGGCAAAGCAGCAAGCTCTATTCGAGTCAAAAGACGTTGGACATAAGAATCATGGACTATTCAAACAACTGAGTGATATCATTGGAGAGACTGATAACAGTTTATCCATGACACAAAGAGCATCCAAGGCTTTTCAACTCATGTCAATGACAAGAGATGCTCGAAGGAAGCTATCTCTATTGCTAGATGCGACAGGTTGGCAAATATTTCACGACGGACTATACAACGGTGATCCCCACCCAGGCAATATTCTTGTGCTCGACTCTGGAAAGCTTGGGCTTATAGACTACGGACAAACAAGAAGATTGGCTACTACCGATCGACTTGCTATAGCAAAGGTGGTATCTGAGCTTGGTAAGCAACATCCAAACGTTCACAAAGTGGCAAACGCAATGAGAAGTTTCGGATTTGACAGCAGGGACGACAACGATGAGAATACATACCATTTCGCCCAGCTCTATTTCGACTCGGATTCGGTTGGTAAAAAGTTAGGGTTTGCAACGCCCCAGAAATATCTAATGCATCTCAATTCAGTCGATCCCATGTTGACCGTTCCAGACCCTGCTGTCTTTGTAGCTCGTACTTCCTTCTTGTTTCGAGGTTTAGGGGCTCTTTTACAGCGACAGCTACATACAAGTCAAAACTGGAAGCAGCAAGCAGATTTGGCTCTGGCTACAGATGGAAGGGAAATAGAACTATACAATCTCGGGCTCACTCCAATATCTACTGATTGATGGAAGACATACATAAATAACACCAAATCATACTAAAGTATAATCCCATACTAGTTAAATTAAAAAGAAAACATAAAGTCGGGGTAACAGGCATCCTAATGAATGATTTATTGACGTGAACATGTCCTTGAATCAATACATTATATACCTAATATCACCTCACCCCAAAAAATGATCATCCACCCCAATCCTCCAACCCTCTCATATATCCAATCTTCCAATCCCTAACAACTCATCTCATCAACCCTTATAATCTACCACCCACCATCTGTACCCATCTCGCCCTTTGGGTCCTTAAACCCCTTGAAGTCCCAATAAGTATCCAACTCATACGGATCACTAACCAACACACCGCCCTCCTGAGTAACCTTGGCAATTTGTACCCTATTCGATGCCCTACAATCCCTATAAAATAGAATACGTAAACAATCTTCCAACAACGCACGTGCCTCACCCTCTTCCATATCAGCCCTATACTTCTCCCTCATTAATGGTAATGCGATATACCCACCAAAGCCGGTTGCTAATATATCATCTTCATACGCTGTGCCAATCTTATCAACTACACCTAAGAATGGCGTGTCACTCGTTGATCCATCGGTATTTTGTTTAAATCCAGCAACAACAACATCATTCCATAATGGGTTCATTTTATTACGACGTTGATACATGACCGCACGTAAATAACTCCATACCTCCTTGGCACACTCTTCATTATTATCTTCTTCATATAATGAATCAGAAGTACAACGATCTTCTAACGTGTTTGATTTTAATAAATCGGATATAGATTGCAAATCTGAATATTCACCTGATGCACCAATTAATGTTTTTTTATTGACGTTTACTAATCGTTGTGCATTTTTATATTTTGCTAAGGAGCCGTAGGAACAGAGTGTATCGGCTGCTAGCATTACACCACCCTTGTATTTGATGCCTAGGACTGATGTACCTGTTGTAATTGGACGGGTAGTTGCCTGATTGGAGGCCTGGACTGCTGATAATGTTGATGAAGAGGGTAGGGCACGGGATGACGTACCGCCTGATTGCAATGAAAGGCTCATAATTATTAGGATTGATAATATTAGAGATATAATGGTTGTATAGTGCTTTAGTGGTAGTAGTAGTAGCGGAGGTTTGCTATTGCAATTGTTCGGCGGCTTTCGTCACAGGTCACGGATCTTCATGAATATCACGTGTAAATCACGATATTAGGTCACGGCGTGACCTTTGTAAAGACTAAAGAACTATCCTACCTAACACAAGTCAAATCATGGCAAATATAGGCAATAATTGCACAGTAGCACGATGATGTGGTAGCGGGTATATTATATTATATAATTGAAAGAGTAATACAGAAACATCAGGGAAGTTCACAAAATACAACTCGATTGCATTGCAACACATATTTGAATCTGAGGATTACAATTACAATACAAAAACAGAACACAAGACATGTTCATCTTTAATCATTCATTAAGAGCTGCAGTAACACTGCTTCTACTCCTGAGTTCTTGCAATTCAACAATAGCATCATCGTCTTCATTCTACATACCAGAGTTTATCAGTGATATTATCCTTCAATATACTGACCCTACTTACTCTGCAAAATATCCTCCAAATACACCAAGAGAAGAAGATCGATACACCTATGCAGGAGTTGCTCCACAAGGATGGAATTCATCACTCCCAAGACAAGCAGTCAACTCAACCAACAAATTAATTGATCCACCACATAAAGTACCAGATCCATACGGCTGGCTACGAGATGATAATCGTACAAACACAACAATATTAGAATATCTAAAGTCCGAAAAAGAGTATACAAACTCAATAACTTCACATTTAAAAGAATTACAAAGTACATTATACAAAGAAATGTTGGCAAAGATGATAGAGACAGATTATTCAACACCTTATGCATACAAAGAGTATTGGTACTATTCGCGATCCTTTAAAGGTTTAAGTTATAGTAATGAATATAGGGTACTGAAAACTTCAGATACATTGCCAACGATTAACTGGGATGGTAAGAAAGATTCACCTATATTGAAAGGAGAGACTGTTTATTTAGATGTCAATAAGATGGCAAAGAATCGTACCAATTGTGATGTCAATTTGCATTCAATTAGTCCATCACAAAAGTTGGTTGCCTATCTTGTTGACTATTCAGGCTCGGAAACTTATGAGTTGCATATACGCGAGATCCAATCCGGCAAGGATGTTAAACTAACTCAAACTGCGGGCGGAAACAAGACTAACCTACTACACGCTGTTGACTTTGTTTGGGGAAAGGACGACACTACTTTCTACTATGTTACTGAAGATGACGCCAAGCGATCAAATCGTCTTTATGTACGGAAAGATTGGAACACTACCAATTTCAAAGACAAATTGTTGAAGGAAGAATCGGATGTATTATTCTCAGTTGGGGTTAGCAAGTCTAAAGACGATAAGATCGTCTATTATGATACAAATAGTGAAGAAACATCTGAAACTTGGTATTTGGATATATCATCTGATGAGTCTGACGATGCGAATGAGCTGAAGATTATCTCACCACGGATTGAGAATGTACAATATAGTGTTGGCAATCGGGATAAATATTGGTACTTTGTTACCGATCTCGGCGATTTGACTATGATGAAGTGGATGAGGGCTCCAATCTCATCTTCTAGTGTTAATGATTGGGAGCTAGTCAAGGACAACAAGGGTAACCCTGTCTTTGACGGCAAGTCACCTAATAAGTCCTTGGATGGTGTGTCTCTATTTAAATCACATGCTGTTCTTACCGGACGTGAAGATGGTATCCCTGCAATGTGGGTATACACATTTGAAACAAAAGAACTAGTCAAGGTTGAGTTTGAAGACTCGGCATACACGGTTGGGCTAGGATCAAACGAGTATGACGTTGATAAGGTTTCAATTGTTTATGAATCAATGTTAACGCCCCCTTCAGTATATGACATGTCTCTCACTGATGTCACCAAGAGAACTCTAGTGAGGGAAACAAAGATCCCAGGATACAAGAAAGATTTGTACGTAACTGGCCGCTTTGATGTTCTCAGTAGAGACGGAAAAGCCCATATACCAGTAGACTACATCGCTCGCAAGGATGTCATGGCCAAGGCAATGGCTGGTGAAAAAGTGCATGTTCATATGTATGGCTACGGAGCATACGAAGACTCCCTCGAGGCTGACTTTGGTACAGGTAGACTGCCCTTGGTTGATAGAGGCATAGTATATGTTATAGCTCATGTACGTGGCGGGGGTGAACTAGGAAGAACTTGGTATGAAGAGCCAACAGGAAAGTCCGCGTTAGTATTGTCTTATCTATGCATATGTGATGTTTGAATGAAGTCCCGGTGCCTGCCTCCTTTGATTGCATTTGTATGCTCATATGTACTAATATATGTTACTATCATGTCTCTTTCGTCATCTTAAATCGTGATAACTCGCATCTTCCAGGCGGAAAATTACTTTGCAAGAAGAACACATTTAATGACTTTGTCGACGTTGCCAAGTTCTTAATTGCCAATTGGACAACTCCAGACATGTTTTCCATCGAAGGTCGATCTGCGGGCGGTCTCTTAATCGGAGCCTCCATCAATCAAGCACCCGAGCTATTCAGAGTTGCACTTCTCGGACGACCATTCGTTGATGTCTTTACTACAATGACGGATTCATCCATCCCATTGACCTCGGGAGAATGGATCGAGTGGGGTAATCCAAACGAGGAGAAGTATGAACAATATATGCTATCGTATAGTCCAGTGAACAATGTACAAAAAGGGAAGAAGTATCCAAGTTGTTGGTTGACTGCAGGACTTCATGACCGTAAGTGTTGCAAAACACTTATCATTATGTTCATAGACGCCCCACTAACATTATCTCTTTCTATACTACTACTCATATCTCAACACTTCACAGCACGAGTTGGATATTGGGAACCTCTCAAGATGGCAGCAACTCTTCGACACACAAACCCCTACAACCCCTACCCTGTGCTATACAATATAGACCTCGAAGAAGGACATTTCGATGCTGGTGACCGGTACAAATCATTAAATGAGACAGCTGCTGACTATGCTTTTCTCCTTGGCGAATTAGGGCTGACAAAACCAATCGACTACAAGCACAAAGACGAGTCGACTTACTCAATGGTTATGTAGAATATTAAACTTAGATATAGTTGTACAATTATTATTGTATCTTTTGATCAACCAGTATACCAAGGCTCATCTTCAGCCCCGGCCCAATCTGCCGTGGGTTTCCCTTCATCTTCTTTCTTCTTGGTACTATCATTTCCACCCCATGATTGTTTCATTTGTTCTCTCATTGACTTTAAACTGTTTGAGTTACCTTCTCCCATATCCCACTGTTCATCATCTTTTGCCACGTCTTTAGTGTTCTCAGTATCGGCGGCGACTTGTTTATTGGTAGATTTACCAATTTGACTAAATAGATCAGCATCCCAATCTATATCTTCTTCATATAACAATGAATAATGATGTTGTGTATGATGATGTGTTTTCTATTCGATCGTCATTGATGGTCGGTATCCTTGTTGAATATAGTATGTACTTGTTCGTTGGTATGATATTCTGAAACGCTGATGTGAATGCTAGTTGTATAACTAACAAATAAGCAATTATCTGCACCATAATGTTTTGTTCCTGGCAGTTCGTTGTGTTCTCTACTATATCAAAGTAGGAAGATGCCTATATCAATACTACTCCTTTCTATTACTATCACTACCACTACCACTAGCAGTAATCTCACGACGATGTTCAATAACCCGTTTATCACCCGTTACTTTATAAAAAGCATCAATTAACCAATATATAACCAACACGATTCATCCCACTTTTGTCGACTTTGTGAACCGCCAGTGTTTATATCATGAAATATATAATAGATACCACCAAAAGTTGTAAGTTCAATGGTCTAATGCTGCCTTACCGAATTTCTTTAATATTGGTAGCATATATGTTTAACTACCTACTTGTGGTTGTTTACTCATAAATTTACAAACTTCTACCTTCCTAACTAATACGACCTGAGTACCTGTGATTAATAAAAGAACAGCCCCTTCGCAGTGTACAAATATCAGAGAGCAGCCCCTCAGTTAAGCAACATGGAGATTGGCTGCTGTTGGAGGTGACAAATAGCGGCAACTAACATCATATAGAGCCTATTAACACCTAAAATACTGTATCAAACTGCAACAACAATCTACCAATCCAATGATAACAACAACAACTAAAACAAGTCGCAAAAGAAGGAGAGCAATTGCAACAAGCTGTTTATCAATTGCAACATTACTCTTAACTTCCTCTACTCTACTAGTAGTTGAGAGTACTACTGCTACTACCACCACAGACACTGACGATGAGCAACATAAAATATATAGCAATGAAGAAATGACCAAACATCATACAAACAATCATTATACAACTATAACAAAATGGAATCGTGCCCTCTCTTCTTCCTCAACCTCCCTCTCTTCTTCCTTTTCCTCCAACACCTCAACCTCCACCACATTCAACTACAAAAAGCTACGACCATTAGACTTAGTAATAGACAATACCGATACCAATAAACATTCACCACGTGTTTATCAAGTAGGTATCTATGGACAATTAGAACCATTTAATAATGAAAAAATTAATTATGAGAAATATTATGTTGGGTTTGTTGATTTAAGTTTATTTACTACCTCCTCTTCCTCTGCTGAGGGCGCTGATGAGGCTGAGATTGATGGTGGCAGCGGTGAGGCTATTTCTGGTAATGAGGAGGCCAAAACAACAAGAGAAAATACAACTCACAATAAGAAACCAATAGGTAAATATACACGACCGGCATTTAGAAACAACAACGATGATAATAGTCATTATCAATCTAAGAGATTGGGTATGTCTAATTTTGATAAACGTCGTGGTATTGGTACCAATGAAGAAAAAGAGAGGGAAGAGAAGGCAATTGAAAGAAGGAAGGAGAGGGAGTTGATTGGACGTAGATTGCGTGGTGCTGCTGTAGATGAATCAGAGAATGTCGATGGCAAGGAAATGTTATTTCCATACACTGCCGAGAATGATCCATGGGAACTTGAGGAAGATGATACGAGGAGAGTCTTGTCATCAGCAAATACATTTGCACATCATGGCAAGGAGTCTTCATCGTCACATGCTGATAACTTTCAAAACTCCCATTCCAAGCCACAACAAAGGCCAATGTTACCAAGTAAAGAAAAGGGTGGTACATCCTCCAAACTACAACAAAAAGTATCACAGGCACCAATTATCTCATCAACATTTCCACCACCAGATGTACATATTGGTAAACATCAAACATTCGGCGCGACAGTATATGGTATTGATTCAGTTGAAGAGTCTCATTATGCCAAGGTATGTGTACAATTTCAAGATGCACATGGAGGACGATCGACTTGTTTTGATTTAGATAGAGTTGGTCATAAGGGTGATGAGTCTGTTGATAGAAGAGAGTTGTTGAATTGTGCAAAGAAGAAACATAAAGATCATCCAAGATGTAAGAATAAACAAGATCAAGTAGATCAAGGTGAAGATACTGATGGCAATATAAACCTGGGTGGTAATGAACAACAACAAGTTCAACAAGAGGAGGCAATAATACATGAAAAGATATTTGAAGGATTTCAAGCCTTTTCTGGACAGAAATGGAAGTTTCGTATCCGTGCTGTCAATGAAGACAAGGTTCGTGTTATGAGTAATTGGCAAAAATTTACTATATCGGAATATTTAGGTCAAATGCCTGAAGAAGAAGAGGAAGAGATTGAAGAAGAGGAAAGTACGACTAGTAGTACGGTACAGGCTCCATCTCCGGAAGAAGAAGAGGAAGAGGAGGTTGAGAGCGTACCCCCTGCTCCTCCGACCAAGTTGTTGGAGGAGGTTCGTGATGAGGATTGGCCTCATGGTGGTAAGTTTGAGGCTATATTGTTTTGATCACATGATGTGCACACACCCTCTAACCACCTACCCATCTTTACATTTCCTCATACCATACAACTACAGGCATTGTACAAACATCCACAGGACGGATCATGTTCTTCTTCGATGATAATCCGTACGTTTGTTCCGGTACAGTCCTTGAAGATTCACAAAGAGATCGTACGATCATACTAACTGCAGGTCACTGTGCGTATCAATGGCGTGACATTGGCGGTAGGTTTGCCCAGCATGCGCTATTCATACCGAACCAAGTTGACACTCGTGGTGAGGTCAGTGACGACGTTTGCACTAACGATCCACTTGGATGCTGGACAACCGCATTCGCCGTTGTCGATTATGAATGGACAACCAAGAACTTTCCTCAAAGTGTTCCCTGGGATTATGCCATGTACGTCATACCCAATGATCCAGCCGCACATGAAGGTGGATTTATACACAAGACACAACCAAATTTATCCAAGATATTAGAAGAGATTGTAGAGCCCATGCCTATTGACTTTGAATGGCAATTACCACCGTCAAGTGTACATGATATCCAGCCTGGAGAGTTTACACATGGATTGGGATACAGCTTCAATAAAGACCCAGCATTTAGATACTGCGCCACAGAGATGACATCCAAGTTTGGCATCAAGTCATATGAAAATCTATGGCTAGATTCATGTGAGATGACGGGAGGTAGTTCGGGTGGTCCATGGTTGAAGGATACTGATACCGATGGTAGAGGGACTGTCATATCGATTAATTCATGGGGATATGCTAGTTCACATGGTATGGCAGGACCAAACTTTAATACGGCCACGGGAAGTAAGGTTGAGTGTCTCTTTGAGGTTGCCAAGAATGCTCGATTTGAGGATATGGTTGGCCAGCGGGGGATAGCTGTGGCCAACTGCTAGTGCATAATAATAAAGAACAAAGTCTTCTACTACATTGGCAAAACCTAGTTGTATCTAGACTCTTCTCTAAATTCTAAAGGAAACACATAACGACGGTATCAATGCATATACAAAAACAGCGATATCAAACTCTTTCTAAATCAATTCTAAACTGCTTCTGTTTGTAGTTCGTCCGAGTTTCCTTCAGCTCTCATAGC
>Ga0075437_10350_pt1 | contig 15784 bp, 9 predicted proteins | sample MintriMetagenome_FD_74266 | JGI IMG/M metagenome (GOLD analysis project Ga0075437, IMG submission 74266) | Marine eukaryotic communities from Monterey Bay, USA to study complex ecological interactions - Minidiscus trioculatus and... | ecosystem: Environmental > Aquatic > Marine > Unclassified...
GATGAGGATGGTGTACCATCATCTAACACACTTTTACGTATATGTTGTTGATTTAATGTAGTTGCAAAGGAAGTAGTAGTAGGTGGAGAGAGTGGCAATGTTGATATATCATCACCACTATGAATAGTAGTCTGTTCTGTTGCAACTTGTTCACTTTTTGATCTATGCAGTAGTAACTTTTTAATACGTTTACGTTTGGAGATCTTATTTGTTCCAAGTGTAGTATTATCATTCGATTCAGAAGGAGAAGAAGATGGTATATCAGTTTTGGAACGTTTGTATTCTATATTGTTTGTCATTTTGCAATTTTGTCTATGTTGCTTATGCAAATTGCAAACTTATTATGTGCACTTTCTATTTTGAGCAGTATCCGAAACTGACGACCACTAATCTAAAGAGCGTTGCAACAACAACCTGATGTATTGAGTTTATTTGAAGGTATATCCAGTGATTTATCTCGGCCCTCTCTAGAGAGATATCGAGCGAGCCATGTACTTCCTTGCCTAGAGAGGTGTATCGCCATTTATTCACAAAGATATTTTCGAGTTGAGAGAGTTGAGATTTGGGAGAGAGGTTGAGCCTTCTATTAGATTTCCTATTCAGTGAGCTGCAATATATCGATATCCACTATATTCGTTACGTGTTAGTGGTGTTGCCAAAGGAAAGGTGAGGTAAAGTTATGTTTTTCTATATTGACGGAGATACCGACAAAGTATATCTTCTCTAGCGTTGAGTGAGGGGGCTTGACCAACTGTTCTGCAATGGTTTATGTTCGGCTGGGGACTTTACAGTATATGGACGATTCATATACTGCTAACTCTGATCAGAATCGTCAGTATTTCTTCAATAATTATATTCGAGCCGGGCGTTCTCTCATAATGTGCAAGTCTGTTCGGTGTACATATACCTGAATTTTTGTCGCATTGCAATATGACTCATGTTACGCCCAGGATACTCATTCATTCATATGATATACACTTCCCTCTTTATTCGAATAGGCACATATTATATACATTAATCTATACTAATAGTAAAAATACATCAGCATTAATATCATTGCCAACAACAACATATCAAAAACAATGGAGAACTGTACAATAATTAATGACCAAAAGATATGCTACCTTCCATACGATGGTAGCAATGAAGGAGGTAGTTATATATTATCATCCTTCATACGAGATATTAAACTAATAGCAACAACAATAATCTTAACATGTATAACAATGGCAGCTTACAATTACTACTTATATTGTCAAGTTGAAAAATGTAAATCAAAATCAAAAAAGAAGAAACAACAAGATGAGCTAATTAAGAAGAAGTCATCCAAACAAATAGCACCACAAGATCACGATAATGATCCATTTGCAAATGAAATGAAATCCAAAGGTCGTAATTCACTACTACTACTTGACAATTCTGAACGATCTAACCTATCAACATCATTAGCAGCATCATTAGCCAACATACAAAACGGTGTACCAGCCTCGGGTAATTTCCTAACAGCCATATTCTCCCAAATGTGGAATCATGTAAACATTGCTATATCAAACTCCATAAAGGAAACATTGGAACCAACCTTAAAAGACCTCAAAGTGCCATTGCACTTTGTGAAATTAGATTTGGGAGATGTGCCAATAGAAACTAAGAATATGTTTATCCATCGTGTGGATTTGGCTGGATTGGTCGATGTTGATGGTGATGGTATTACTGATATTAAGAATAGGGATAATAAACAGGCTGGTACGTATATAGTTGTGTATTGTATTTGTTTGGGTGTTTGTGTGTGGGCCTTCTGACGATTATGCTCACATCTTGTGTTCTTGCAACTCTCCAACACATCCTCAGGGATCCAAATTGATGTGGATGTAGTATGGGATGGCAATTGTGACATAATGCTACAAGCCACACTTACCAAATCAGCCAAGGTTACATTTGGTGTTAAATCCATCAAGTTAAAAGGTCGGATGCACATCCTACTAAGTCCATTAACAACAGAACTACCAGTAATCTCTGCAATACAATATGGTTTTACAAATCCACCCGAGATTGATTTAGATTTTAGTGGTGCAATGAAGAGTTTAACGAGTAAGGCTGGATTTGTGGAAAGTGCTATATTACAGGTTGTACAGAGTTCCATGGCTAGTATGTTGGTATTACCGAATAGGATGGTTATGCCCATGGATTTAGGTAGTTATGATTATCTTGATACGTATCAGCCACCTGTGGGGATGGTAAGGTTAAAAGCTGTATCTGGACGGGGATTTACTATTCTCAAGAAGATGTTATTGAATGATATACCTGACACATACTGTGTCATATCCTTGGGTGGTAGTAACGCATTTAGGCCACCATTCCGAACAAGTACTCAGTATGATAATCTCGAACCGTGCTGGGAGGATGAATGGTGTGACTTTATATTATATGATATGGATCAAAAGGTATATGTGGAAGTGTTTGATGAGGATAAGACACCTATTGATCCAGATGACTTCCTGGGAAAGTTTGAGATACGAGTTCGTGACCTGTTTAAGGAGCCCAACGATGGTATTTGTGAGGTAGAGTTGGAATTGAACGGAGAGAAGACGGGATGTTACATTACAGTCTCGGCTGGGTTGTTTCATTTATCAGAACAGTTGCACTCGTTTCCCGATGGATTAGGGTCGGAGAAGTATGAGGGTAAGAACGAGTTGTGTGGATTGGCCACGGTTATTGTTACCAAGGCATTTGATATCCCAATCCCCAAGGAAGATGCGGCCACGTATATCAAGGTCAGATACGGAGAGGGTGAGCATAAGAAGACATTCTATACTGGTACCGTGACTGATTACCCCGGTCTAGATGCCCTCAATCCAATGTATGACATGGTATTCCACATACCATTAAGTGCTGCCATGTTACGACAGGATAAGAAGTCAAAGGAAGAGGAGGAAGATGCAGTAGCCGCGGCCGCGGCCGCCTTTGGTGGTTCTACCCCTACATCTCCTCCCAGCAAGAAGTCATCTAATGGTATGAAGCGAGGGTCGATCCTGGCAATGAGTACATCCTTGGCAACAACGGCAGGAAGTCATTGTGCATCCTTGGCAACAACGGCAGGGTCGTCTCTAGTAACCGCCGGTGCAACTGTGGCAAAGACAACTACATCCCTAGTGAGGAGGGGTAGTCACTGTTCCGACAACAAGAATGATATTACATTTACATTGATTGATTCAGATGGGGCAAATGGGACCCCCGGTCACGGAACACTTGGAAAGATGGTTGTTACCCACGACGAATTGCTCAGGGCGTACCGGCATACAATTACACAGACACGGCCAATAGGTGACAAGGGGGCAAAGTTGGAATTTCGAGTAATATTGAGTGGTAATTTAATGTGTATAGCTTTATCATCTCTTGATAGACCTTGCTAAACAATGCCCCATATTCTCTCTTCCTCACAACAGGGATGCAATCAGAAGATGCCAGGTTGGAGTGGGCAGCTGCCACAAACAAAAGCAGAGTCGAAGCTCCTCAAGCAGATCCATTCGGAACCGAGAATCATGGTTCAATGTACAGTTCAGTTTATGAAGATGGTGTGACGATTCGTGTCACTGCCGTTAGGGGACGAGGGTTCAGTATAAAGAAGAGACGGTTTGGCAAGAAAGATGATGTCCCAGATCTATATTGTATCATCAAGCTAGTAAAGTTTAATGATGCCAATCAACAAGAACAACGTGCGCCCTCATGGCAAACAGCCATGATCAAGGATGATACAATGCCAACTTGGAATGAGTCTCGAGACTTTCATAACATTGCCGAGCCAGCAAGGCATCTCATTTCAGTAGATGTGTATGATAAGAATAGTACTGGTAGAGATGATTGTCTTGGTAGTGCAAAGTTCTCATTGGAAAAACTGCTAAGGAAACGGTTATTGGAATTAGAACTACGGAGCGGAAATAGTATGACAAAGTCATTCGTCACATTAAGATGTATACAACTAGCACAAGAGAAGGTAGACGTTGGAGACGTCGTGGTTCATAGTCATGATGAGGGCTTCGAATCAACAATGATAAATGGTGGAAAGCAAGTAGATAGTGATGATGAAGAGGTGACTCCCCAGGCAGAGAATAGTTCAGTCAAGACAACATTGATATCCTTCTCCAAGTGGCTACCGAGGAGATGATCTGATTTGACATGACGTATCCTTTACAATTTGCAACTGCAAGTAAAGATTTGGTTCGGGTATCTAAAATCTCAGATACTGGAATATAGAGTCGGGATCAGCAGACTTCTTCTTCTTGGCTTCGTATATCTTATCCATCATATCTTGAATGATGAGTACCGCAGCCAAGGATCGACTATCACTTGATGTACTACCCTTCTCACCCTATGTTATTAGTAAGATAAGCCAATGTTAAGTTGGCTTTAGTTTAGAACAATGAAGCCAACCTACTGTGTATATATCTTTGTATTTAATATGAACTTATTGAATTATTGAGTCTAGTAGTGTTTCTGCAATAAAGGACGATCGATCACAAGATACGATCATCTAATGATCACATCTTATGCTCACTTCTCTGTATCATCTTCCTCGTCGTCATCCTTCTCTTGGGATGGTTCAATCTTGATACTTCCAATCATAATCGTGAACGTCTTCTTGAACACTACATCCTGTTTCTTCACTTCCTCGATCCAAATCTCTTTGGCTGTGTGGTAAATAGAACGAGCCTCATCGACTTCCCTCTTCAACTCATCCGTCTTCTTATCCAAAAGAGCACGCTCGTCACTAACCATATCCCAGTATTCTTCTTCACTACTACCAGGATAATCCTTCACGCCATCCACAATACTATTAAATGCTGTGACTTTAATATTGTATGCGTAGGTAAGCCTATCACGCTTCTCCTTGAGAGGCAAGACAGACTTGTCATAAAACAGACTTTTCATCTCTTTTAGTGCCTTTGATTTAGTTGCATCTAATATCTTTATCAATCCTGGCATGCGGGCATTGATAATCTCCTTACATCTACTAGTCACCTCTGGCATGAGTTGAGTGGTGATACTATCAACCTTTTGTGTATCAATGTTGCTCGTACTGCCGGTCGTTGCATTATTATCACTATCCGTGGACGGTTCTAATAAACTGATACCACTGAAATCTCGTACTGTTAGTTGAGCCTGTGCTGAACTGATACACTTGGCTAATACGGCTTGGTGTATATTGCCACCGCCGCGGATAAACTCTAATTCTAATTCCTTCTCTGCTAACTCTTTCCGCTTACCCTCCAAATCTAACTCGCATTTGGCAATATTGGGTTTGTAACAATCCTCTAAATCATCTGTATCTTTGTTCTTCGCATTCTCAAGTATAGTCTCCCTCTTTTCAATACGACGTTTAATGGTAGTAATTTGCTGTTCCAATGGTGCAACGATTCGTTGTTCGTATAATTCAGTAATCTCTTCCCCTATCTCGTCGGCCTTCCGTTGCATTTCCTTTGCAAAAGGTTCCAATGTGGTTAATACTATTGCGTTATAATTCACCCCATCACTACTGCTAACACTCTTTGCAGGGGATTGCATACTACTACTACCGCCACCCTGAATTGGGGATTGCTGCTCATCAAACATATTCTCATCATGTGTTGCCCATATTGCTGTGGATAGAGACAGAGCCCGTAACGAGATGGCAACTACCCTTGAACAAGGACAGAGTGATTCCATACCAATCATACCCGAGGCATTCCTTGTTGTGGAGGAGAGTGAGGATGGTATAGTTTATGATGCAACCCCTGTAGAGCCAACTCTACCTTGGTGGAAGAGGAAGCGGTTCGTGGGTTTCCTTCTCCTCTTTGTAGCGTGTGTATTGACCATTGCTATTGGGGTTGGGACATACTTTGGTAGACAATCACAACCAACTGATAGTGGTAGTACCATTATCTCAATCGAGTCATATCCATCAATATCTCCTGCTCCGTCGACAAGTTTGGTACCATCATCATCACCTACTGAATGTGTCAATCAAATCATGACATCGAATGTGCAGAGAATAGATTTACAGAATCACCTTTTGATCGATAACCCACAAAAAGTGAAGATAGCTGTAGGTGGAACGAATATGGTAGTAGTTGCATTAGATGGAAAGTACTGTAAAAGAATATGTACATACAGTGGCTGTAAATGGTGTGAGGAATATGAAGGACCAGTATTTGTGACTTTCTACTCATTAGATAATGGAGATGAATGGCAGAGAGTTAGTGCTCCTTTTCGAGTGGATGATCTGGGTAGTTCATCGTCACTGGCACTGTCAGGTTCCACCGTGTTTATAGGATTCGAAGATGCCAATGACGAAGCGGGCACTGTACTCGTTTATGAGAAGAATCTATTTGGGGAATGGGATAGAGTAGAAGATCCATTTATTCGTGATACCAAGTCAACAAGACGCACAACATCATATCATCCTGGCCTCCTCAAACAACGCAACTTTGGGAGTTATGTAACTATTGATGGAGACCTAGCCTGTGTTGGAGAATACAATTGGAATGATAAGAAGCAATGGGCACATCTTTATCGTTTAAGTGGTGACGATTGGGTACAAGTTGAATCATTTACAGTTGGGTTCGTCAAGGGGACTGCTGTCTTTGATTTTGACTGCTCCATTGCTGGGAATATTATTGTCCTGCGTAACTCAACTGATGAGGGTTTTCATAAACTACAGGTCTACAAGTATGACATGGATCTGAATGAGGCTATCGCTATTCAAGATCCAATAGTCACAGGTGATGGATATGTAGAAAGACAGTACTTTAGCAGCGATGGTACCAACTCTACAACCTCATATGTGAATAAACTGCCAAGGGCCATATCTTATGAGACTCATGATTTCAGCCTCATTTCGTCACTGGAGCTGAGCAAAGAGAATCTTGTTTTTAGGAAATATTATACAAACGACGGTATCTTCATCTATCAACTAAATGAGGCGAATCAAACATTTACTTTTCACCAACAGCTCAACATCAATATTACTGGTCCCTCCGACAATTCATTAGCAATAGACAATGATATCTTGGTAGTGGGCGGGGACAATCAGACATACATCTACTCATTGCAAGATGGTGATTGGGTAGAGAGTATTACATTAGATCAATCATTTGACAACTATCAACTTTTTGGGCGGAATATAATCGCCACAAACTCTGACGAGTCTAAAGCTGACGAGATATACTCCTTCCATGTTCAAGACTGTATACAGGAGGCACCTACTCAGTTGCCTTCGTCATCTCTGGCTCCGAGTACATCTCCATCATTTCTCCCGAGCACGAGTCAAGTGCCATCTACTTTGCCAACATCAACATCATCTCCTACCGTGTCATGTTACTGGATTGAAGTGGCGATTGATGCTTCATTTCAACATGGAACTAGCTGGGGGCTTTATAGAGTTGTTGATGGCAGTGATGACAAAGAAGAGGTAAAGTCATACTCATATACAGCCGGTGACAAGGAATGGACTTGCCTCCAAGAGGGCGAGTATGAGTTCATTATCTCTGGTTCTGTCAATCCAATACTTGCAGATTGTGCCTTTAAAAAAGGAGATTATACCATCACAGCATTAGATGGGACAACAATTGAAGGTCTAAACTTCGGTGGTGGAGGAGGTGTAGTTGGCCTATGTGATTTCCACGAATCAACACACTTCTCCATGCCATATACAATTGCTCCAAGTATGGAGCCCTCAACATCGATGGAACCAACACTTAGTTTATCTCCAACTCGGAAATGCTATCAGATCGAAATCGATATTGTTTATGATGGTTTCCCGGGTGAAACATCATGGGATTTACATAAATTGGCTATTAATGGCAATGGTAAAGAGTTAGTCAAATCACAGACGGCTTTAAGGGAAGATAGTCCAAACTCCACATCTATCTGTCTATCGGAGGGAAAGTATCAGTTTACAATATATGATACTTTCGGAGATGGGATATTAGCTCCGGGTCATTACAACGTGACATCAGAGGGGAACTTGATAGTGCAAGGTGGAGAGTTTGGACACGGAGAGATTACTTCATTCTCCGTACCATATACTCCTGGCTTGGCAACATCGACCAATGTTACACAGGAACCTACAACTTCATTACCAACATACCCACCACAGACGCCTCGTCCACAAACTCCTTGGCCAACTCTATCTCCGACAATAACATCTTCTCCACAAGCACCGGCTCCTTTCCCAACAGAAGGGGTACTACTTCCGTCATCGGCATCGTTTATAGCCGTAGATGATGTCATCAATGTCCCTCGAGGTGCAACCGAAGCATTCATCAGTGTACTTGATAATGATACCGGATCAAACCTATTAGTTCGTACCATTACATCTCAAGCAATCAATGGCGAATGTTCAATCAGCTTAAATCTATTAGAGGTGGCATACTTTCCAAACAACACAACATTTGTGGGCAGCGATCAATGTACATATGAGACTTGTGACGAGGATGAAAATTGTGATACAGCTGTGGTACAGATAAACATTGGTAACGGAGCACCTCCTTTTATGAGCTAGACTTCTACAGGAAAGTTTGGACTTTCAAAAAAGATCAATTTCAATATGGACGGTATCCTAGGATATCGACCTCCATATCAGGCTCTGATATCAAGCTAATGCCCTGAAAGTATAGGATGTATCTCTCATACACCTTTTCTATAGCTGGTTGACGCGGTAGTTCATTCAATTCATATTGGGCTATAAAGTCATAGGATACCTAAGTACCAAAAAACTTACGATCTGACTACTCATCTATCTACTTTCTCCTTCCTAGATCCTAGTTTAGATGTAGAGTCTAATGAATAAAACCATTAATTCCTATTATTGTATTCCTCTACTACTACTGAACCAATTCTTTATTCCAGCTCCACTCGTTTCGTGAAGAGGTTCGTGATCCCCACCAGGCTGCGGCACAATATCATGAAGTAGTGCCGTGTCTATCTTTGTCCTTGTTTCTCCATCCTTACTTCCGAAGCCCATACAACTCTTTGGTGGCTTTTCATATACCATATTGGCAAATCTCCAACCCACACAGACATCCTCAAACTCATATACATACTCGCCGTATACGTCACTCGCTGATACGGCCGATGTACCCTTAATTGTCACTCGTAGTGAACAGAATTCATTTAGACATTCACGAATCTCTTCCCAGCAATTCAAGTCTTTGTCCCACTTGCCTCCATTATTCACAATCATATCCCTAATCTCTCGTTTCAACAGCGGTGACTCGGCATTAAGTGTATGACGAGCGTACCAAATCCTACTAAAATGAGGATGTGAATCGGGAGATAATGTAAGAGGGTAGAATACCTTCTTATCAAGATTGTGCTGTAGTGACTCTCCTCCCGTGGCCTTATCCTTGAGGGTATAACTGTTCGTAATCCTTGATGCCGACGATGGAGAGTTAATATTCTGTTCCTTGTTCAATTGAACAATGGCACTAATCTGTGCATCCCATATCTCGCTCCCCTCGTGATTGGCACGGTCGTTAATCATACGGAATTCAATGACGGGGAAACCATCATCCGACCCTCCTGACACTTCTTGTTCGTCGTCATTATCGTCATCGTCTTCATTCATTAAATCTTCAATAGATTTACCACCCAACATGGCAGGTGTTGCGACTGATGCACGGAAGTTCAATTGGCCATGCCGTACGGTACTACCCTCATTGCCCTTGCCATACTGGACACATAATGTTGAACTAAATGTCACATGAGCCTTGGCAAGCATTCTCATTAACTTGGAGTACATGATTGCCGCAGTTTGCTGTAGTGTGGAGGAATGGGGTTGAGTTGAATGTGAGACAGGAACACGTACACATACAAACACCACACACCCTCATCTATAAACTTACCGAAGCAAATAAGATACCAATAAAAGCAACAAAGGCACAAGTAAATCGTATAGCATAACACCCCGTCGCCTCTCCACTCGGACTAACAGTACCATACCCCACCGTAGTAAATGTCGCCCAAGACAATTCAAATACATACTCATACCTATCCCTCCTCGTTAACATTTGATCAGCATCATCAAATATACATTGTCCACCACTAGCCACATCAACTGCATCTAATACCGCTGCCCAAATGAATATATTAACTATATAAAATGCCAGAAAGAATAACATAACCGGTAGGAATGATGCTTGATATGTCCATAATGTTAAATTAACAATCTGCATTGACATTTTATGTGCCGCTTTATTAAATATACTGGAATGTTTGGACTTGGGTGGTATAAATGTTTGATTCTCAACTGACATTTTCAATCGTCTAATATGTTTATGTTGATTCATATGTACTAATGATCGTTTGGCTTTGAGTGATTCAACATCCATTAATTCCAGTGGTAGGGGATTGCCATCTTCATCTAGGGAGGCACGACGTGAATTACTTGACATACTACCCACGGACCGACGTCGTTGTATACCTGGACGTGTTATTGATGATTTTAATAATTCCTCACCTGACCTGTTGGATGTTTTGGATGATTGACGTGAGCCTAACCGTGGTCTTACTCTTTGGGGATTAAATGATTGTTCTTGTTGTTGTTGATCATTATCTCCCTGTTGTTCTAATGATCTTGACAATCGTCGTGGTCGTCCTTTCCCATCCTTATCATCCTGTGGTTTATTATCAGCCTTTGTTAAGTTACTAGCTGATAATGAAAATCGACGTTTCGGCATACCCCTACCATTTCCACCACTTCCCGACGAAGGAGGAGGTGCCACCTTACTATTATTCAATTCAACCTCAAATTTGCTATCATCATCATCCACCACGGGCGTGCCCTTAATTTGAAACATTGGTTTAGGCAATGAATCATCATCATCACTAGAATCGTCGTCACTATCTCCGCCGCCAAAGCTTAGCTTTTTCTTACTCCCCGCACCATTTCCACCACCAGTGGCATTGCCATACTTGCTTGGTTTTAATGCAGGCTTGGGTGGTGGTGGTATAGATTTACCCATTGCCCTTAATAAATCATTCTCCGAACTGTTATGCCTTACTATTCCTCCTCCTTGAGAAGAGGACGGAGCTTCAATTGTAGTAGTACTATCCGGATTAAAAGAGGTACGTTTGGATGCCTTTTTATACATTGCCGATCGTACCTCCGATGTTCCTGTGTTGGTAGTAGGACCATTATCATTCGAAGAGGGAGTAGATGCACCTGATCTATTCGACATGTCCTTACCCCCATTACTATGATTACTCTCGTTTAATTCCCTACTACTCTTCTTCTTTTGTTTATTACTAGATGACTTTCTCCTACCGCTCTTGCCACCGTTAATATCAGTTAAACTACCTTCATTATCAGACATACTTTGTGACGATCGTCTCGTTTTTGATTTCTTCTTCTTTAACTTTCGACTACTAGAATCTCCAGTATCGGAACTATCTCTACGGGTAAAATCTCCATCTGATTTGTTTAATCTTCGTCGGGATGAGGATTTATTAGATGATTTGGAGGAGGGTGGTGAGCCTGTTGTTCCTGATCCTTCATCTTCTGATCCGCCCATTATTTTCGTGTTATATTGTATTGTATTGTGTTTTTTTTGTTGTTGTTGTATCGTTGTTATATTCAATATGGGGGGGCTTTGTAATATGTCCTATCTATTGTGTTTTTGCAATTTGAGCTTTTCTCTTTTTACTGCCCAATATCTTATAGTATCTATACCTCTCCCCTCAAAATGACGCTAAAGGTTTGGGTTCAACTAATAAATTATAGACTGGTATTTAAATCTGTAATTCAATAAAAAGGGTGTGTACCTGTATAAATACCCTTTTGAGTAATTTTTAATGTTTGTGTATTTTGATATCTCAATATAACTCCGTATATCTCGTGGTATATATTGTTCCCTGATTTGTGTCTAATTGCAGTTTTATAACTTAATGTAATTAGTCCGATTTTAATCTATGCTGATGATATTAATTGTCAGTATCTTTCGGAGCACGTGATATGCACAAACATAAAAATTTATATGCACATAATAATAATAAGCTCCCCACACACCAAATAAAGCCACTCAAATACATACACATCTGCCTTCGTCTACAATATAAAAACAGCACTTAAAAAATGTATTCCAATGACTATATCCATATTGAATGAATATCAAGACACACATTATATATATTATTCCTCACCCAACCAATTTTTTCCTCAATTTTTCATTGTAATAAAATTATCTCTCACACAAAAAGGGCGTAGCTCGAATCAAACTCACCCTTACAATGATGTATTACTCAGCTGTATAACCTACCTATAATCAAATGCAATTCATTACACTCACTGAACACGTAGTGTAGAGAGGCCGCCGGCGAGAGAGGCTCAATAACAAAACTGATGCACATGGATGCGAATGAGAATGAGAAGAAAAATGATGTCACATCAGCTTCTTAGCGAATAGCAATTAATGACCGTAGCACCTCAACAAAGTTTCCACGCCGTAGAAAGACAAGACGTGCTACTCAATAGAGGTTATAAATAGATACAAGGATAATATAAGAGACTCTGTTATAGATATTACTCTTGTCAGGACTAAAATGGAGTCTTCTTCTTCTTCGAGATTGATAAAACAAGGGCTTTACACACACAGCAATGATCGTTAGGAGTATTCCCATCCTCTCCATCATTACCATACACCCCACACCATGCCTCATTTCCAGGAAGAGCATAGTCTTCACACGAACCGCCATACATGTCTAGAAAGTTTAGAGTATCTCTGCATGACTTAATGGCTGAACTTGTACTTGTTGAGGCCGTTGGAAGAGTTGTACTAGTAGCTGTTGTCTGGATGAAATAGAAGCGGAGAAGCATCAGTGATAAAGGACATTGATACAAATGATATAGAGAAGATAAAGATACTGTGTATATGACTTACCACTTGTGAAGACCCACAATCAGATGCACAAAAGGGTCCGTTCTGACTTTCATTTGGTGCACTTTGATATGTACAGCCAGAGTTGCCAAAGATATTGACTGCGTTTGTGTATGGAAAGCTATCTTGCCATGCACATAGATCTTGGCTGAATGCTGTGGCACCATAAAACATCGACCACATATCAGTAACACTCGAAAGATCAAAGCTTGACACATCTCTGTCAAATGAGTTGGCTTCCCGAAACATGCCAAACATATAAGCGACGCTTGAGGTATCAAAGTTTGAAAGATCTCCATTGAACAAGGTTGCCTCCTCGAACATGTATTCCATATTAGTAACACTCGAGGTGTTAAAGTTTGATAAGTCTATATTGAAAGAGCTAGCACCCTGAAACATGGCGGCCATATTAGTAACACTTGAGGTATCAAAGTTTGATACATCACTGTTGAACAAACTTGCACCACTGAACATGTTGCTCACACGAGTAACTTTTGAGGTATTAAAGTTTGCAACACCTCGTCCACCAAATGATGATGCACCCCTGAACATGTCTTCCATTTCAGTAACGCTTGATGTATCAAAGTTTGATACATCTCTGTTGAAGGAAGTTGCACCTCTGAACATAGCTCCCATTCGAGTAACGTTTGATGTGTCAAAAATTGATAAGTCTTGGTTGAAAGAGGTTGCATCATTGAACATACCGCCCATATCAGTAACACTTGACGTATTAAAGTTTGACACATCACCATTAAAGGCAGTTGCTCCACTGAACATGTATCTCATAGTTGTAACACTTGAGGTATCAAAGGTTGACACGTCTTGATTGAAAGAGCTCGCTCCAGCGAACATACTACCCATATCAGTAACACTCGAGGTGTCAAAGTTAGACACATCTTGGTTGAATAAGCTTGCTCCATTGAACATTCCGTACATATCAGTAACACTTGAGGTATTCCACCCATTGATATCTTCGTTGAGCGTATCCATTTCATAAAACAAGTCTGACATATCTTTAACATTTCCAACACACCATGAGTTCATCGGCCAGCCATAAGTTTGGGCGGTGAAACATTTTTCATTATTGGCACAGTCTTGTCGAACATATGCACGAACTGCATCATAAAGAACTCCCTCATGTCCACCATCTTCTTCACGAAAACATTCATATGTGATATTAGTGGGTGTAAGTAGTGGTGCAGTTGAGTTTGTTTGTGGTGGAGTATTATTGGATGATGTCGATAACGATACTCCCAGAGCAACTGCCAATGTACTAATAATGACAATAACCAAACCAAAGAAGATCTTAGCCCATCGTTGTTTCCACCAAGGTAGAGTTGGCTCGACAGGAGTTGCATCATATACCTCATTCTCACTTCTGCCATCATCTTCGTCATCATTATTATCAACTTTCCATGCTACTGGTATGTGTATATCTTCTTGTCTTGCTTCTTCTTCTACCACTGAAACATCATTAATACTACCCGCCGTATCATTATTATTAGTTCTTGTTTGTGATTCTATATCTCGACGAGCCACCCTTGATTCTATGTCATCCCATCCTCTTCTGTTTGTATCTCCTCTTCCTGTATTTGTATTATTATCTGGAATATCTTCGCCTCCCTCCATAACTTCCCTTGGTGGTTCATATACTGAATCCCTATCCGAGGAAGGCATCACTACTTCATTATTAGATACGGTTGCGGGCTTATTATGATTCTTCTCATCTTTTGCCTTCTTCTTTGCAATGGTATCCTCTTCAAACTCTGCTGCAACAGAATTGAATGGCGTAGGTGGATTATGTCCATCGTTGCTATTGATAGATTCTAGAGAAGCTCTTATCATCTCATTAGTATCTTCAGTACCCTTCGGAAGTGGCATATCATCAGCATTGAGTTGCAATCCAGATGATACGTTATTATTAGTACTACTTAAATCAGATAACCGGGGTGCAGATGGTGGGGGAGGCAAATTAGTATCACCCTCTTCCATTAGTTGCAATCCAGACGATATATTGGTATCAGTGTTAGTATCACGAGGCTGATCAAATGCAACATCAACATCTTCTTCAACATTATTATCCTCGACTTGATTATCTTGATTGTTTTCATTATTTGTAGTATTAGTAGACGATGGCATGGTTGTACAATATATTATTATGTCAAATCAATTACTCTCTTGCTTGTATATTATATAATGTCGTCAAAGTAGAACACACAACACCTTCATCATAATATGGTCTTGTCATCGGGCTCTTGATATGTCGTGACATTCTAGCTCAAAATAAAGATGCCCAAGATACTCTTCTGTGACATTATAATTTGGACGTGGACTACCCTACTAACCTACCGCCAACCCACTGCTACTACCTAAAACATTATACAATTTGAATATATCAATGTTAGTAGAATGATGCTATATGGAGGAGATATTAGGAGAATAACAGTGGGTAGTAAAGTAAGAGATAGAGATCGCACGAAGGGTTTTTAGCGATACAACAGAAGGAGAGATTATGATTGATGGCGCTATGGTATGTGAGGAGAATGCTCTATGACTGCTCTTTACATATAGCTCAACTACTCTTTTCATCTACTTCTTATTTCTCTTTTACTCTTCCCTATTCTTTAGCATTGCCACTAGCATTCCTCGATGCCCAGGCACGCTCGACCACTGGCCCTTCTCTTTCTCGCCCACCCTCCTCTTTCTTGCACCTGCCTCGATGCCGTCTACCGCGGCAGAATCATATACATTTCACGAAAGGTTACTGCCGAGTATAAGTTACTCAACACATCATCAATGATCCGCTCAGCCTTGACAAGTTCCATTCCGTAATGGATAAGTTCACATGCATCATCACCACAGATATGAACACCCAT